>Ga0222428_100052_pt1 | contig 261288 bp, 219 predicted proteins | sample 2B5Ametagenome_FD_182471 | JGI IMG/M metagenome (GOLD analysis project Ga0222428, IMG submission 182471) | Enriched microbial communities from leaf-cutter ant dump, University of Wisconsin, Madison, United States - 2B5A (version 2) | ecosystem: Environmental > Terrestrial > Nest > Insects nest...
TGGCCTTGTCGGCCGACAGGTCGCCGCCCAGGTCCTTGTGCATGTCGGCCAGCGTTTCCATGGCCAGGTAGGGGTGCACGGCCTCGGCGCCGTAGCCGCCCAGCACGGCGAAGTGGTGCACCTCGCGCGCCGTGCCCGTCTCCACCACCAGGCCGGCGGTGGTGCGCAGGCCCTCGCGCACCAGGTGCTGGTGGATGGCCGACAGCGCCAGCAGCGCGGGGATGGCCACCTGCGTGGCGCTCACGGCGCGGTCGCTGATGATGAGGATGTTGGCGCCGCCCTTGATGGCGTCCACGGCCTGCGCGCACAGGGATGCGAGTTTCGCTTCCACGCCCTCGCGGCCCCAGTCCAGCGGGTAGGTGATGTCGATGGTGGCGCTCTTGAACTTGCCCTGCGTGTACTTCTCGATGTGGCGCAGCTTGGCCATGTCGGCGAAGTCCAGCACGGGCTGGCTCACTTCCAGCCGCATGGGCGGGTTGACCTGGTTGATGTCCAGCAGGTTGGGCTTGGGGCCGATGAAGGACACCAGGCTCATCACGATGGCCTCGCGGATCGGGTCGATCGGCGGGTTGGTCACCTGGGCGAACAACTGCTTGAAGTAGTTGTACAGCGGCTTGTTCTTGCCCGAGAGCACGGCCAGCGGGCTGTCGTTGCCCATGGAGCCGATGCCTTCCTCGCCGTTCTTGGCCATGGGCGCCATCAGGAACTTGATGTCTTCCTGCGTGTAGCCGAAGGCCTGCTGGCGGTCCAGCAGCGGCAGGGGCGCGGCCTCAGGGCCATTGGCGACGTCGCCGCCCACGCTGCCGAGCTTGATGCGCAGGTTCTCGATCCACTGCTTGTAGGGCTTGGTGTTGACGACGTTGGCCTTGAGCTCGTCGTCGTCGATCATGCGGCCCTGCTCCAGGTCGATCAGGAACATCTTGCCGGGCTGCAGGCGCCACTTGCGCACGATCTTGTTCTCGGGCACGGGCAGCACGCCCGACTCCGAGGCCATGATGACCAGGTCGTCGTCGGTGATGCAGTAGCGCGAGGGCCGCAGGCCGTTGCGGTCCAGCGTTGCGCCGATTTGGCGGCCGTCGGTGTAAACGATGGACGCGGGGCCGTCCCAGGGCTCCAGCATGGCGGCGTGGTACTCATAGAAGGCGCGGCGGCGCTCGTCCATGGTGGTGTGCTGCTCCCACGGCTCGGGGATCATCATCATCACGGCCTGGCTGATGGGGTAGCCCGCCATGGTCAACAGTTCCAGGCAGTTGTCGAAGGTGGCGGTGTCGGACTGGTCGGCGAAGCTGATGGGGTAGAGCTTCTTCAGGTCGGCCGCCAGTACGGGCGAGGCCATCACGCCCTCGCGCGCCTTCATCCAGTTGTAGTTGCCCTTGACGGTGTTGATCTCGCCGTTGTGCGCCACGTAGCGGTACGGGTGGGCCAGCGGCCACTCGGGGAAGGTGTTGGTCGAGAAGCGCTGGTGCACCAGGCCGATGGCCGACACGCAGCGCTCGTCGGACAGGTCCTGGTAGTACACGCCCTTGTAGACCACGGTGCGGCTGCTCATGCTGGGCACGTAATACTCTTTGCTGTGCTTGAGCTTGAGGTTCTGGATGGCGGCGCTGGCCGTCTTGCGGATCACGTACAGCTTGCGCTCCAGAGCGTCCTGCACGATCACGTCGTTGCCGCGGCCGATGAAAACCTGGCGCAGGATGGGTTCCTTCTTGCGCACGGTGGGCGACATGGGCATGTCGCGGTTCACCGGCACGTCGCGCCAGCCCAGCAGCACCTGGCCCTCGGCCTTGATGGCGCGCTCCATCTCCTGCTCGCAGGCCAGGCGCGAGGCGTGCTCCTTGGGCAGAAAGATCATGCCCACGCCGTATTCGCCGGCGGCAGGCAGGGTGATGCCCTGCTTGGCCATCTCCTCGCGGTAGAGCGCGTCGGGGATCTGGATCAGGATGCCCGCGCCGTCGCCCATCAGCGGGTCGGCGCCCACGGCGCCACGGTGGTCGATGTTCTCCAGGATCTTGAGCGCCTGGGTCACGATGTCGTGCCGCTTCACGCCCTTGATGTGGGCCACGAAGCCGAGCCCGCAGGCGTCGTGCTCGTTGCCTGTGGAGTACAGGCCGTGCTGTTGCAGATGCTGGATTTCGGCGGCCGTGGTCATGGCGCTCTCCTCAATTGTTTTCGCAGGGAAAGCAAGAATAGTGCAGCGCAACAAGTACGCGCAAGCAGTTTAATTAGGGTCAGACACCGATATTAGAATGCACATTTTTGGTGCCATTTTATTGGGGACATATTAAGAAGAATAGCAATATGTCTATATATAGAAAGCGTCAAAGGCCGTTTCAAGGCTTTTGCAAATTCACCAAAGCGGGGCGCCCGGCCCGCGCGCGGGTCAACCGGCGCGGCGTAGCCTGTTGCAGCGCGTGCACGAAATCCGCATCGCCCAGCGCCCATCCGCCCTGGACCGAGGCGTCGAGCGCCGCTTCGTCGGCACTGCCCACGCCCTCTTCCACCCGCGCCACATAGGCCGCGTCGCGCGCGAACGGCGTGTTGCCCAGCTCCCAGTACAGCCGGTGCGGCGTGATGAGCTTGTCGCTGCGCAGGCCCGCGTAGTGCCCGTGGCTGGACCAGCGGAAGTCCGCCGGCGCCCCGCACATGCCATCGCGCACGGGGCTCAGGTCGAAGTGCGCCATGCAGGGCAGCAGCCAGCGCTCGGCCTGCAGCACGGCGCTGCGGTAGCGCCCTTCCCACAGCGTGCCGGTGCGGTCGTGGCGCTGGTTGAAGTAGCGCACGTAGGCGCGGCCCACGCCCTGCATCAGCAGCGACAGGCCCTCGCCCGTCTGCGGCGTGGCGAGCAGGTGGAAACGGCTGTCCATGAACACATAGGCGTGCACGGCGACCTGCTGGCGGCGCACGTGCTCGGCCAACAGCGACCACAGGGTCTCGCGGTCGGCCGCGTCGAAGAAGATGATCTGGCGGTTGTTGCCGCGCTGCACGACCTGGTGCGGGTAGCCGGCAAGCGCAAGGCGGGGAAGGCGGGCCATGGGTACTATGGTTTCAGGAGCTGCTGGCGCTTGCCATATCTTATTTTCAGATAATTTTCATGCTGAAAACAAGGATTGACCTGCGCAAGCAGCTATTCTTTTAGAAGCGCCCCGAAGCGCCCTGTCAGCACCTGCGCGAGCCCGAATTCTTCCAGAATCGCCGCCAGCCGCTCGCGCGCGCTGCGCTTCTTCTGGCCCGTGTAGCGCGCCACGATGAGCTCGTTCTTCATGCTGTGCTCCCAGCCCACGAGTTCCGTCACCGTCACCTGGTAGCCGCTGGCCTCCAGGTGCAGGCAGCGCAGCACGTTGGTGATCTGGCTGCCCATCTCGCGCGTGTGGATCGGGTGGCGCCACAGCTCGGCCAACGGCGTGCGCGAGAGCGACAGCGCCTTGTTCTGCCGCAGACACGCGGCCACCTCGGCCTGGCAGCAGGGCACGAGCACCATGGCGCGGGCCTGCTTCTCCAGGCCGAAGGCGATGGCATCGTCGGTGGCGGCGTCGCAGGCGTGCAGCGCGGTGACCACGTCGAAGCGCTCGGGCATCGCATCCGCCCGCGCCGATTCGGCCACGGACATGTTCAAAAAGCGCATGCGCTCAAAGCCCAGATCGGCCGCGAGCTTCTGCGAGGCCTCGACCAGCGGCGCGCGGGTCTCGATGCCGTAGATGGTGCCGCGCCCCAGGTCCTTGAAGAACAGGTCGTACAGGATGAAGCCCAGGTACGACTTGCCCGCGCCGTGGTCGGCGAGTAGCGGCGCGTGGCCGTCCTGGGACAGGTCCTGCAGCAGTGGCTCGATGAATTGGAACAGGTGATACACCTGCTTGAGCTTGCGCCGCGAGTCCTGGTTGATGCGCCCGTCGCGCGTGAGGATGTGCAGGGCCTTGAGCAGCTCCAGCGACTGGCCGGGGCGCAGGTCCAACTGCTCGGCGGCAGAGGCGCGGGCGGGTTCACGGGCGGCTTGCTGCTTCATGCGTGCCCCACGGGGCAACGCGCGCCCACATCCAGGTTCTTCCAGCCCTCGGCGCCCAGGTCTTCGAGTACCTGTATGTTGCGCTCGTAAATCATTTCGGCCTCGGGAAAGGCCTCCACCGCGCGGTCGATGCTGTCTTCGCGCAGCAGGTGCAGGATGGGGTACGGCGCGCGGTTGGTGGCATTGGTGATGTCATCAGGCGCAGCATCTGCGAACTGGAACTGGGGGTGGAACGAGGCCACCTGCAGGATGCCGTCCAGGTCCAGGGACTCCAGCAGCTTGTCGGCCAGCTCCAGAAAATCGTTGAAGTCCAGAAAATCCTCCAGGCACTGCGGAGCGATGAGCAGCGTGGTGTCGCGTTGCCCAGGGTCCGCGTCGGCCAGCCCCGCCAGCTCCCGCTGCAGGTCGCCGAGCAGGCCGCGCGCATCAGTTGCTTCGCTGACCACGTAGTGGATCTGCCCCTTGGCGTGCACGCCCTTGGCGAAGGGGCACAGGTTGAGCCCGATGACCGCGCGCTCCAGCCAGCGCACGGCGTCCGCGATCACGATACCGGGAGGAAAGGCGGGAGCTGGAGACATGGCACGGGCAAACGGAGCAAAGGGCTGATTTTACCGGCGCCCTCTTTTTCCAGCCCGCTCACTAAGCCAGCAATTGCTGGCCCGTGAGCCGCTCGTGCTCGCGGCCTGCATAGCGGTCAGTCATGCCCGCGATGAAGTCGGCCACCACACGCGCGCGGGCATCCGCGGTGTCTGCGGCCTGCGCGCGCGCGGCAAAGCGCGGTTTCATTTCGCCAGGCTCGGCCAGGTAGGCGGCGAATAGGTCGCGCACCACCTGCTGGGCACGGCCCGTCATCTCCATCACCTGCGAATGGCGGTACAGGTTGCGGAACAGAAAGCGCTTGAGTTCCTGCGACTGCACCCGCATCCCCGCGCTAAAGCCCACGAGCGCAGGGGCAGCGCGCACGGCTTCCACGTCCGCCGGCTGAACCTCATCCAGCGCCTGCTGCGTGGCATCGATCACGTCGTACACCTGATCACTCAGCATGCGGCGGATGGATTCGTTGAGCAGGCGGCGTTGCGCCGAGGGTGCGCGCAAGCCCGGATACTCGGCCTGCGCCGCGCTGCGGTAGCGGTCGAACAAGGGCACGTCGCGCAGTTGCTCGAGCGTGAGGAGGCCCGAGCGGACACCGTCGTCGATGTCGTGCGCGTTGTAGGCGATCTCGTCGGCCAGGTTGCACAGTTGGGCCTCCAAGCTCGGTTGCCGGCGCAACAGAAAGCGCTCGCCCACGCCGCCGGGCTCTTGCGCCTCCAGCGCACGCGCGTGGGCCTGCGAGCAGTGCTTGAGGATGCCCTCCCGCGCCTCGAAAGTAAGGTTCAAGCCGTCGAATGCGGGGTAACGCTCTTCGAGCCGGTCCACCACGCGCAGGCTCTGCAGGTTGTGCTCGAAGCCGCCGTAAGCGGCCATGCAGCCGTGCAGCGCATCCTGGCCCGCATGGCCGAAAGGCGTGTGCCCCAGGTCGTGGGCAAGCGAAACCGCCTCCACCAGATCTTCATTGATGCGCAGCGAGCGCGCGATGGAGCGACCCAGCTGCGCCACCTCCAGCGAATGCGTGAGCCGCGTACGGAACAGGTCGCCCTCGTGGTTCAGGAACACCTGGGTCTTGTAGACCAACCGCCGGAACGCCGTTGAGTGCACGATGCGGTCCCGGTCGCGCTGGTACTCCGTGCGCGTGGGCGCGGGTACCTCGGCATAGCGGCGCCCGCGCGATCGCGCGGGGTCACAGGCATAGGGAGCCAGGGGAGACATCTGAATAAAGTACAGCGCTAACGCCCGCCCGGCAAGCGTCAGCAGCTATCAATCAAGGAGCGCAGCAATCGTCGATGACCGAGCGTACCAGCGCATCGGGCGCGGGCCGCACCACCGCCCGGCCGGGCCCGTCGATGAGCACAAAACGGATCTCACCGCCCTCGGCCTTCTTGTCGATGCGCATGAGCTGCATATACCGGCCCGCATTGTCCTGCGCATCAATCACCGCACCGCGCACCGACAATCCCGCGCGCGCTATCAGCGCCGTGAGCCGCTGCACGAAGGCCTCATCCACGAGGCCCAGCCGCTGCGACAGATGGGCCGCCATCACCATGCCCGCCCCGACGCCTTCGCCATGCAGCCAGGCGCCATAGCCCATGCCCGCCTCAATCGCGTGGCCGAAGGTGTGACCAAAATTCAAGATGGCGCGCAGCCCGGACTCCCGCTCGTCCTGCCCCACCACCCAGGCCTTGATCTCGCAGCTGCGGCGCACCGCGTGGACTAGCGCCGCACGATCGCGTGCCTTCAGGGCATCGATGTTCGACTCCAGCCAGTCGAAGAAGGCCATATCAGCGATTGGCCCATACTTGATCACTTCGGCCAGACCCGCGCTCAGTTCGCGCGGAGGTAGAGTGTCGAGCACATCCAAGTCGCAAACCACCAACTGCGGCTGGTAGAACGCGCCGATCATGTTCTTGCCCAGCGGGTGATTAATCGCGGTCTTACCGCCCACGGAGGAATCCACTTGCGCGAGCAATGTGGTGGGCACTTGCACGAAAGGAACACCGCGCATATAGCTCGCTGCAGCAAAGCCAGTCATATCACCTACAACACCGCCGCCCAGGGCAAACAGCACGGTCTTGCGATCGCAACCGCTGGAAAGCAAGGTGTCGAAGATCAGCTGCAGGGTTTGCCAGGTTTTGTACTCCTCGCCGTCAGGCAGAACAACGTCCAGCACGCGCGCGTAACGCCCGGCCAAGACTGCCTTCAGCCGCTGCACGTACAGGGGCGCTACCGTGCTGTTAGTCACTATCAATGCATCGGCGGCAGCGGGCAAGGCTTCATATTGTTGGGCACTTCCCAGCAGGCCCTTGCCAATGGTGATGGGGTAGCTTCGCTCTCCCAATTGAATAGTGACACTAGTGATGACTGGCATGGCGCGGATAATTAATGAAAGTTGGGGCGCGCTCAATCATGTTATTTAGCAAAATAAATGATTGGTGGGTGTACTGCCTCGAGCTCACTGCAATTGATTCGCCACATCGTCAGCTGATCTCGAAAATTAATGCGTAGAAAAAAAGCCACCCTCCTATGGCAGGAGGGTGGCTTGCAGTTTATGAATCAGATCAAGGGCATGCAACCGCACCGCCATCTTTGATCACCAAAGTCACGGTCTGCTTAGCCAGCTTCGAATCATACACATCGAAGGAAACCGTGCGATCAGCCGTGACACACCGATTTGTAGCCGTCCCCAACGTAACGTTCAGCGAATAGGGTGCCTCAGTACCTGCAATCGTAGTAGTTGCTATATCCGCATCACCGGCACTCATGACGACTGAGTATGGGGCCGTACCACCAGCGATCAAGTACTTCACCGCCGCAGTGCTCGTCTCTGGAACCGTCTGCGTCGTAGGTGCCACAGTCAGAGCTTGGGGAGTTTCAGGCGCAGCAGTCACCGTTACGGCAATCGAGGCGGTTTGTCCTGCAGCATCGCGAATACTTAGCGATGCCGTGCCGGCAGCCACTAATGTATAGTTAGTAACGCCAGACACAGTAACAATAGCTGGCGCAGTGGAAGTAACCGTATAGGGTGCCGTACCACCAGAAATCTGAATGCTTCCGCTGCCACCGGCAACTCCCGTAATCGCTTCAGGGCTGCGCACGAGCGGATCAACAGCCACTGTCACCGAGATATTCAGCGACTTATTGGCATTATCCAATACGCGAATCGTAGCCGTTCCAGCCTTCGAACCACCAGTGATGGTGTAGCTACCACCCGAGCCGCTGACGGTCGCAACGCTCGTGTCACCACTAGACACAACGTAGGGTGCTTCACCACCCCGCACTGTGAATTGCCGGGACTGCCCAGGCTTCAAGTTGACACTCTCACCAATACTGCTGACCATCTCAACAGCTTCGGCCGTAATAGATATCTTAACGGTTTGAACCGGGAGGCTATTGTCATAAATGACAACTTCTGATGTCCCTGCCGTTCTACCAGCAATATACAAAACATTTTCAGCGCTCAGGGCCACATCAACCGATTTATCAGACGTCGTCACAACGTACGGCCCGCGCCCACCACGGATCTCCACACCCGCGTCGCCACTAGCCCCCACAGGCAGCGAAATGGATTCAATCGGAGGATAAATTCGCAAAGTCGCAGAAGGTCCATTGGGCTCACCGCCACCGCTGCCTCCGCCGCCACAGGAGGCCAAGGTCACAACAGCCATCACCATCAATGCTTTAAGAAAATTTTTCATCATTGCTTCACCAAGTAGTCAACTATCTTTTCGGACCGTTTTCAGAGATTACCTTTGGGGTGATAAAAACCAACATCTCACGCTTTGTGGATTCCTTGGTCCTACTCTTGAAGAGGTTACCCATCACAGGTACGTCACCCAAAAATGGGATTTTGTTCTCTTGATTTATTTCTTCCATCTCAAAGATACCACCAATCACCACCGTACCACCATTTTCCACTAAGACCTGTGTTTTCACATGCTTGGTGTCAATGGCCACACCCTGAGTAGTCGTCTCCCCTCGGCTATCCTTATTGACATCCAGATCAAGAATGATATTGCCTTCGGGCGTGATTTGTGGCGTAACTTCCAACTTAAGCACGGCTTTCTTAAAAGAAATAGTAGTTGCGCCATTAGGTGCCGTCACTGTATAAGGATATTCTGTACCTTGCTCAATCAATGCCTTGGTCTGGTCTGCAGTGATTAGGCGTGGACTAGAAACAACACGTCCCATTCCCTCCGCTTCCATGGCAGAGAGTTCCAACGTCAGGAAACGGTTGGCCGCAGAATTGAAAATCGACAGGGCAAATGACCCCACAGCACTAGTCGTGGAGAGCCCGGCAGGCAGGTTCACAAAAGTGCCATCCGAACTGGTGGTTCCGCCCGCACCACTCGAACTCACAGCATTGCTGTAGTTGGTGCCCCAAGCCACCCGGTTGTTGCCGCCAATACCGTAACCGCCATCCCCACCCCGGCTGGCACGCAGATCTGAAGCACCCAACTTGACCCCGAGGGAACGACCAAACGTATCCCGCGCTTCCACGATTCTGGCCTCAATCATCACTTGCCGGACAGCCACGTCCAAAGTAGAGAGCAGTTGGCGTACTTCTTCCAGTTTGCTTGGCGTATCCGTTACAAACAACTGATTAGTGCGCGGCTCCGCAATTGCGCTTCCCCTCTCGGTCAGGAACCGATTGTTATTTGCACCTCCCGACCCGCCAGTTGCCGTCGTCAGCTGGGTCACCATTTCGGTTGCTTTTGCATAATTCAACTGGAAAGCTTGCGTGCGCAATGGCTCGAGCTTTTGTATTGCCTGAGCTGCCTCGTAGTCCTTCTTGGTCCGAGCGTCTATCTCGTCTTTCGGAGCGATCCATAGAACCGTACCCGACTTACGCATGCCGAGTCCCTTCGCTTCCATGATGATCTGCAATGCCTGATCCCAAGGCACATCCTTCAAACGTAGCGTCAGCGACCCTGTAACCGTATCCGAAGTTACGATATTGAAATTAGTGAAATCGGCAATAACCTGCAACAAGGATCGAACCTCAATGTTCTGGAAATTTAGGGAAAGCTTTTCTCCACTGTAGCCAGGACCCTGCGTCAATTTGCTCAGATCCACCTTCTTCTGACGCACTTCTACCACAAACTGGCTATCGCTCTGATAGGCACTGTGCTCCCATTCACCAACGGGATCGATGTTCATCCGGACACGCTCGCCCTGTTGCACCGTATTAATCATCTGGATAGGCGTACCAAAATCCGCCACATCCAGTCGCCGACGCAGTCCTTCAGGCAATGAAGACTTCAGGAAATCAACAACCAGACCTTTACCCTGCTGACGAATGTCAACCCCCACTTGATTCGAAGGAAGTGTGACAACTACGCGACCAGAACCATCCGCCCCTCGGCGAAAATCGATATCGCGGAGAGATTGAATTTCGGAACTAGTTGAATCAGCAAACACCTGGGTGTTTGCTGAATGCGCACCTAAACTCGTAGCCGGGGTGGCTCCCAATAGGATCAGGAGCGACTTTCCTTCCAGTTCCGCTTGGTAGGAGGTGGCTTGCTTCAAGTTTAAAACGACCCGGGCGCGCCCCCCCGCCTGAACAACATTGACGGATTTTAGATTGCCTTGATTAATATCGAAAGCACCCCGACCACTTCCATTAGTGACCCCCGGGAGATCCAGCGCTATCCGGGGTGGAGTCTGTACAGAAAATCCAGTAGGTAACTCTTGCAATGGTTCTGTGAACTCGATGCGAACCACATCCGTGCCGTTTTGCACACTACCAACAACCGACTGCAGAACAGCCTGAGCTTGAACCACGGACGACAAAGGCAATGCCAACGAAACGCCAATTGCCCATTGGCATATCTTTGAGAAATATCTTTTTGAATGTTTCATTTCTTGCCCTCCTGCAAATCCAACGAAGTCGTACGTTCTACCCAATCACCGGTGGCATCCTGCACGATTTCTCGCAATTGGATCATATTTTCCGATATTCGAATTATCTTCCCATAATTCTGTCCGATATAATTTCCAATTCGTACCGGATATATCAAACCATTAATCCTTAAGAGAGCCGTTGGCGCATCTTTTTTGTCTAAACTTCCTACCATAGCCATGGAGTCTATAGGATATGCTTCGAGCGGCTCTTTCCTTCTTGCCATCTCGGGAGCGATCAACGCAGCATTCGATGCCATTTGCGTCGAATCTTTTCGCAAGGCTTGGGTCAATTTGATCTCATTGAAGGGATCGGCCCCCAACTCCATTGAATATGCCTCGGGAACAAACTTCTTAGGCTCCGTCAATGGGGTGACACGAGGTTTCGTTGTTGCACGAAGGTCTGCCATCCATTGGCGCAATTCATCATCGCCAGATGAGCCGCATCCCAGCAACCCCAGAAGAGGCACAAGAAAAATCCATTTCTTTGATATCATTTTTTGCCTACCCCTGCTTTCCCTACACCTGCTTTCTTTTGGGCCTGAATTTCTTCAGGATCAAGATATCTGAAGGTGCGAGCCGTCGTAGCCAACGTAAGCCCACCATTATCCTTCCCACCCGCCGGAGTGATTGATATATTATTCAGAGTAACAATTCTGGACAAATGCGCAATATCAGCAGCAAAAGCGCCCATATCGTGGTATTTTCCAGTCACTCTGATTTCAATAGGAAGCTCAGCATAATAATCTCTTGCAACCACTTGCCCAGGGCGAAAAAGCTCAAACTGAAGACTCCTACCCAATCCCGCCTGATTAATATCTGACAGCAGGGCCGCCATTTCCGCCTTGCTCGGCAGCTGCTTTTCAAGCTGAATCACATATTGCTGAATTTGCTCGCGCTGCCGCTTCAGCGCCTCAAGACTGACGGCCTTTACCAGCTTCTTCTCATAATCGCCACGCAATGCCTGCTCCTTGGCGACCTCTGCCTCCAGCTCCACTTCGTACTCATTAATCTTCACGAACCAAAGAACAACAGCCACGCCGACTGCGATAAGGCAACACAGGAGAGCCTTGGGAAGAGTAGGCCACAGCGAGGGATCTCTGGTATCTAAATTTCTGAACTGCCTAGCAAAAGTTTCTTGCAAAGCGCCAAGATCGATTTTTTCTGTCTTTTTTGCCATGACTTACTTCCCCTGGGTAGCACTTGCCGGCTCATTGCCCCCCTTCACCTCGCTCGTGCGCATAAGGCGGAACCGCAAGTTGAAGGCGGAAACTCGGCGCTGCTCCTTCTGGGAAAGATTAATATTACGCGCCACGATCTCCACCAACTCCGGCTTGGACAGCCAGGGAGTGTTGTCAGTCAGATTTCTGAGCATTTCCGAGACACGCTCATTGGATTGGGCAAAGCCTTGCATAGCAATGGTTTGCCCCGATTGCTTAATGCTGGAAATGTATGCCCCTTCTGGAATTTGTCGCACAAGCTCATTCAGCAGATGGACAGGTAAATTGCGATCGGATTGCAGATCCTCCACTGCTTTTTGCCGCGCTTTCAAAGACGCAATTTCATCCTCGATCGTGGCAATTTCCTTTATCTGCCCTTCCAATACTTTTATCTCACTCTGAAGGAAGGCATTTTTTTCCTGCTGCGCAGTGATCATCATCTGGAACCACCAATAGATGGCACCAGCGATAACCAATCCCAGCAAGAACGACGCAAACATCGTCGCCTGAAACGTTTCTTTCCGACGCTTGCGCGCCGCCTCCCGGTGAGGAAGTAGGTTAATCAAAATCACTGCAGGAACCTCCGCATAGCCAGACCGCAAGAGGTCAAATAAGACGGTGCTTCACGCACCATTTTTTTTAGACGAACGGAACTTCCGATTTCCATGCCGTCAAATGGATTGACCGCGCTGCATGCAAAGCCGGTCTGTTGCGTAACCGACTCTGTCAAACCTGGCAATGGCGCGGAGCCTCCAGCCAACATGATGTGATCTACACGATTGTGAGGCGTACTAGTGAAGAAGAACTGCAAGGCGCGCCCGATCTCCTGAGCCATACTATCCACAAAAGGGCGTAGAACTGCTGCTTGATAGTCCTCAGGAAGGTCTCCGCTACGCTTCTTGCTCTCAGCTTCTTCGACCGAAAACCCGTATTGGCGGACGATTAATTGTGTCAGTTGCGCGCCGCCAAATGCCTGATCGCGGTCGTACAACACTTCTTCGTTCCTGATCACCTGCATGCTAGTGGTCAATGCGCCGACTTCAAAAAGCGCAACCATGGCATCCACACCTTTGTTCGGTAGTGCCTCAATGAGGCGCCCAGCCGCGAGGCGAGAAGCATTGGATTCGATATCAACCACCACGGGCTTCAGCCCTGCCGCCTCAGCCAGCCCTTGACGGTCTTGCACTTTTTCGCGGCGAGAGGCGGCGATCAGAACATCCACGTCGCCAGGAGCATTCTTATTCGGGCCGATCACACAGAAGTCCAGGCTTACTTCGTCCAGGGAGAACGGGATGTACTGGTTGGCTTCCGACTCAACTTGGACCTCAAGCTCCTGCTCCGTCATGCCGCCGGGAAGCGTGATCTTCTTCGTAATGACGGCTGAAGGAGGCAGGGCCAACGCCACATTCTTCGTCCGAGTGCCGCTCTTCTTCACGAGACGGCGCAGGGCCTCTGCGACTTCGTCGAACTTCTCGATGTTTCCGTCGGTGATCCAGCCACGCTCCAGCGGCTCGATCGCGCAACGCTCTAAGACGAGGCTGCCCGCCTTGTCGCGCCCGAGCTCCACCAGCTTGACGCTGGAAGAGCTGATGTCGATTCCCAGTAGCGGAGCAGACTGGCGACTGAACAAAGACCCCATTGAGCTCAAGATTGGTCCCCTGTAACTTGCCAAAATGAGGCAACAAAACTTAACACTTCACATGAATGCTATCAGTAAGATAGTTCTCCAGCAAAGATTTTTCCCCGTGTAACGCCGCAGAAGCGTTGCCAAAAGCAGACGGACTTTCCTGTCTGCGCAAGACCATTCAGCAGGGGTTGAGCACCTTTCTGCAGTTGGTCATGGGTTGGGGAAACAGGTTTCCGGGCAGGAGCAGGCGCGCATTTTTATAATGCACGGTCTTACCTTTTCGGAGCGATATGCCCTCCTCTCCACCGAAGCCCCCTGCCCCGTCGGGTGCCCCTGCTGCTCGCGCCCGCCCTACTTGGCTTCGCTGGTTTTTCCGCGTGATGGCCTGGTTGCTGGGCTTGGCGGCAGCTGCGGCGGTAGGCCTTGCCTTGACCATCGCCGTGGCACTGGCCGTGGCCTACCCGAACCTACCGGACATCTCCGATCTGGCGGACTACCGCCCCAAGCTGCCCTTGCGCGTCTATTCATCGGAGGGTGCGTTGCTGGGTGAATTCGGCGAGGAGCGCCGCAACCTCACGCCCATCAGCGAGATCCCGAAGGTCATGAAGGACGCAGTCCTGGCGATCGAGGATGCACGCTTCTTCCAGCACGGTGGTGTGGACTACAAGGGCATGCTGCGTGCGGGCCTCGCCAATCTGGGGCGCGTGAAAAGCCAGGGGGCATCGACCATTACGATGCAGGTCGCACGCAATGTTTATCTTTCGTCAGAAAAAACATTTACGCGCAAAATTTACGAAATCTTACTGACATTCAAGCTCGAGCATTTATTGACCAAGGACCAGATTCTCGAGATTTACATGAACCAGATTTACCTGGGCAATCGTGCCTATGGATTTGCAGCCGCTTCGGAAGCCTATTTTGGCAAGCCGCTGAAATCCGTGACGGTGGGCGAAGCCGCCATGCTGGCAGGTTTGCCCAAGGCCCCCTCCGCATACAACCCCATCAGCAATCCCAAGCGCGCCCGCTCCCGCCAGCTCTACATCATCGAGCGCATGGAAGAAAACGGCTTCATCACGGCCCAGCAGGCGGCGGAAGCCAAGAAGGAAGAACTCAAGATCCGCTCAGGCCCCGACAACACGCGGGTGCACGCGGAATACGTGGCGGAGATGGCGCGCCAGCTCATCTTCACCCAGTATGGCAACGAAGCCTACACACGGGGACTCAACGTCTACACGACCCTCAATGCCGCGGAACAGGAAGCCGCCTATGCGGCCCTGCGTCGGGGCATCATGGACTACGAGCGGCGCCAGCAATACCGCGGCCCCGAGAAATTCGTCGCCCTACCTGCCAACGCCCAGGAAGTGGAGGACGCCATCGACGATGCGCTGGCCAACCATCCCGACAACGGCGACGTGCTGTCCGCCGTCGTTCTGGAAGCGACGATCCGCAAGATCGTCGCGGCCCGGGCCAATGGCGACACTCTCGAGATCACCGGCGACGGCCTGAAGCCTGCACAGTCCGGGCTCAGCGACAAGGCTCCCCCCAACATCAAGATCCGCCGCGGCGCCGTGATCCGGGTGGTGAAGACGCCCAAGAACACCTGGGAAATCACCCAGCTCCCCGAAGTCGAGGGCGCCCTTGTGGCGCTGGACCCGCGAAGCGGAGCCATTCACGCACTGGTGGGAGGCTTCGACTTCGACAAGAACAAGTTCAACCACGTGACGCAGGCTTGGCGCCAGCCGGGCTCGAGCTTCAAGCCGTTCATCTATTCGGCGGCGCTCGAGAAGGGCTTCACCCCGGCCACCATCGTCAATGACGCGCCGCTGTTCTTCGATGGCGGCGTCACGGGCGGCCAGCCCTGGGAGCCCAAGAACTACGACGGCAAGTACGACGGCCCCATGACCCTGCGGACCGGCCTGGCCAAGTCCAAGAACATGATCTCGATCCGCGTGTTGCAGGCCGTGGGGCCCAAGACCGCGCAGGACTGGGTTTCCCGTTTCGGCTTCGATGCGGACAAGCACCCGGCCTACCTCACCATGGCGCTGGGGGCGGGCTCCGTCACCCCCCTGCAGATGGCCACCGCCTATTCCGTGTTCGCCAACGGCGGCTACCGGGTGAATCCCTGGCTGATCGCCAGGGTGACCGACCACAAGGGCCGCGTGATTTCCGAGACCGCGCCACCGGTCACCAGCGAGCAGCCCCGGGCCATCGACGCCCGCAATGCCTTTGTGATGAGCAGCCTGCTGCAGGAGGTCACGCGCTCCGGCACCGCCGCGCGCGCTCAGGCCACGCTCAAGCGCCCGGACCTGTACGGCAAGACCGGCACCACCAATGATTCCGTGGATGCCTGGTTTGCCGGATTCCAGCCCACCATGGCCGCCGTGACCTGGATCGGCTACGACACGCCCCGCAACCTGGGCAGCCGCGAAACCGGGGGCGGTCTCAGCCTGCCGGTGTGGATCAGTTTCATGGCACACGCGCTCAAGGGCGTGCCCGTCATGGAGGCGACGGTGCCCCCCGGAGTCGTCAATGTGGGCGGCGAGTGGTTCTACGAGGAATACGCGCGCAATGCCGGGGTCTCCAGCGTCGGACTCGAAGACCGCTCGGGCGCGTCCCCCGCGACGGCGCCCCAGGCTCCGCCGCCGGCGGAGGAGCGCAACCGCATCCTCGACCTGTTCCGCAACTGAGAAGGGCTGAAAGACCGCCGTTCAGGCGGAGAACTGCAGCGTCACACCCGCCTGCTGGGTCGCATCGCGGCTCAGGCAGGCGAAGAACTCGCCCGCGCCCTTGGTGTCCTGCCATGCGGCGCCGTCAAAACGGTAGTGATAGCCGCCCGAGCGCGCCGCCATCCACACCTCGTGCAGCGGCTTTTGCAGGTTGATCACGATCTGGCTGCGGTTGGGGAAAGTCAGGGTGACCATGCCCCCGGAGCGCTGGGCATCCACATCGGCATCCGTGGCGTCATTGATGCGGTCGCAACTGCGCTCGACGGCCAGGAGCAATCGTTCGGCGTGGTCCATGAATTCGAGGTCGGTCATTAGAATTTGCGCATGTTGAAATCTTCCCAAATTCTAGTCAGGGCGCTTGCCCTTGCTGCCAGTGCGGCGGCCCTTGCGGGCTGCGGCCAGCGCGGGCCCCTGTACCTGCCCAGCGGCCCCGCAGCCAGCCAGCGGGCCACGCTGCCGCAGACGCTGACGCCCAGCACCGGCAGCGAAAACACCCGCAGTACGCCTGCCACGGCGCCGGCATCCGCCGCCTCCGAACCGCGCTGACGGCCAGGAAGACGGGGCGGCGCCAAACCGGCGCCGCCATTCCCGAGCCCCTTGATTTCTATCAAGGACACCTGGCAGGGGTAATCGTAGAGTTCGTGCTTTATTGCACTGCAACAGGATGGCCATGGCCCTGGAACTCTACCGCGACAAGAACCATGCTTGTCTCATGTTCACCGACCTCATCGAGGAGGACGGCATGGCCGTGCAGGCCAACCAGTTCCTGATCGTGGACGACGACACCGGCGCCATCATCGACCCCGGCGGCAACCTCGCCTTCAACGAGCTGTTCATGGGCATGACCAAGCACTTCCCGCCGCACAAGCTGTCCTACCTGATCGCCTCCCACGCCGACCCGGACATCATCGCCTCGCTGGACCGCTGGATGACCAGCACCAAGGCCGACCTCGTGATCTCGCGCGTGTGGGAGCGCTTCGCACCGCATTTCACCAAGGTCGGCAAGACGGAAAACCGCGTGATCGGCGTGCCCGACGGGGGCGGCCACCTGCCCCTGGGCCGGCACGAACTGATCCTGCTGCCGGCGCACTTCATGCACTCCGAGGGCAACTTCCACTTCTATGACCCCGTGAGCCGCATCCTGTTCACGGGCGACCTGGCCGTGTCCATGATGTCGGGCGCGGAGGCGCGGGTGCCGGTGACGGACCTCCAGGCGCACATCCCGCGCATGGAGGGCTTTCACCGCCGCTACATGGTCTCCAACAAGATCCTGCGCCTGTGGACCCGCATGGCACGGCAGCTCGACATTGCCATGCTCGTGCCGCAGCACGGCGCGCCCATCATGGGCAAGCAGGCCATCAGCGACTTCTTCGACTGGATCGAGAACCTGATGTGCGGCATCGACCTGTTCGACGACCGGGCCTACCAGATTCCCACCAGCTTCATCGACCCCGTGAGCCGCCAGATGCGCCCGGCCCTGCGCAGCGTGGGGAAGTGACTGCAAGATTTCAAGCCAAATCGGCCTCCAGCGCTTATCCATCAAGCGCAAGCAGCTATATTTTCAGGAGCAATTGACGGTCTGTGGCCGGTTCATGCGCCGCCGCTGGTGCAGGCGATGCACGACGCGCCAACCCAGCAGCAGCGCCAGGATGGCGGCATAGACCGCCACCTCGCCGAAGTCGTTCTTGCCGGCACGCATCCAGAAGAAGTGCAAGAGGGCCAGCCCCGCCACGGCATACACGCTGCGGTGCAGCGCCTGCCAGCGCCGTGCGCCCAGCGCCTTGATGGCGCGGTTGAACGATGTGGCCGCCAACAGCGCGAGCAGCAGCAGCGCCAGCGAGCCCACCAGGATGAACGGCCGCTTGGCGATGTCGCGCACGATGTCGCCCACCTCGAAGCCCATGTCGAACCAGGCATAGCTCAGCAGGTGCAGCAGGCCGTAGAAGAACACGAACAGGCCCAGCATGCGCCGGAAGCGCGCGAGCTGCGGCGTGGCGGCGAGCACGCGCAGCGGCGTGACGGCCAGCACCACGCACAGCGCGCGCAGCGTCCAGTCGCCCGTCGCGCGGATCAGGGCTTCCGCGGGGTTGGCGCCCAGCTGGTTCGTCGCCGCGGCGTAGAACAGCCACGCGAACGGCAGGAGGCAGAGGACGAACACCGCGGGCTTCGCGGCGGGGTGGAGCAGGAGTCGGCGCATGGAGGACGCAGCGCGCGGCGCTTCAATAGAACTTCTTGAGGTCCATGCCCGCGTACAGCTGCCCCACCTGGGCCTCGTAACCGTTGAACATCAGCGTCTTGCGCTTCTTGGCGAACAGCCCGTCCTCGCCAATGCGCCGCTCGGTGGCCTGGCTCCAGCGCGGGTGGTCCACCTCGGGGTTCACGTTGGAGTAGAAGCCGTACTCCTGCCGCGCCGCCTTGTTCCAGGCCGTGCCCGGCTCCTTCTCGACGAAGCGGATCTTCACGATGCTCTTGGCGCTCTTGAAGCCATACTTCCATGGAACGACGATACGCACCGGCGCACCGTTCTGGTTGGGCAGCACCTCGCCGTACATGCCGAAGGCCAGCAGGGTCAGCGGGTGCATGGCCTCGTCCATGCGCAGGCCCTCGGTGTAGGGCCAGTCGAGCACGCGCGAGCCCACGTAGGGCATGGTGGCCTTGTCGGCCAGCGTCACGAACTCCACGTACTTGGCGCTGCCCTGCGGCTCCACGCGCTTGATGAGTTCGGCCAGCGAGTAGCCCACCCAGGGGATCACCATGGACCAGCCCTCCACGCAGCGCAGGCGGTAGATGCGCTCTTCCTGCGCGCTGAGCTTGAGCAGATCCTCGATGCCGTACTTGCCCGGCTTCTTGACCAGGCCCTCGACCTCCACCGTCCAGGGCGAGGTCTTGAGCGTGTGGGCGTTGCGCGCGGGGTCGGCCTTGTCGGTTCCGAACTCGTAGAAGTTGTTGTAGGTGCTCGCGTCCTTGTAGTCGGTGAGCTTTTCCATGGTGACGGCACCCGCCACGGTGGACCGGGTACCGGCCAGCGCCGCCAGCTTGCCGGGGCGCGGTACGGCCCCCGCCGGCTGGGCCAGCGCCTCGCGCCCGGCCCAGGCAGCGAGCGCGGCCCCCGCGGCACCGCCGGCCATCAGCCGCAGCACGCGGCGCCGGTCTTCATAGACCGCGCGCGGCGTGATCTCACAGGCATGCGGGTGGACGAAGCCCGTGTCGCGGGATGGAATCAGCATGGAGGCCTCCGGTGGTTTCGGGTTGCAGCGGCTGCACGGTAGAGCAGGACCCAGGTAAGTTCGTTCCCGGCCCCGTTCAGGTTACACCGAAGTCCCCGGAAGGCTATAGCGTGCCGTAGCTGTGCAGCCCCGAGAGGAACATGTTCACGCCCAGGAAGGCGAAGGTCGTCACTGCCAGCCCCACCAGGGCCCACCAGGCCGACACCGTGCCGCGCAGCCCTTTCATCAGGCGCATGTGCAGCCAGGCCGCGTAGTTCAGCCAGACGATCAGCGCCCAGGTCTCCTTGGGGTCCCAGCTCCAGTAGCCACCCCAGGCCTCGGCCGCCCACAGGGCGCCCAGCACGGTGGCGATGGTGAAGAAGGCGAAGCCCACGGCGATGGACTTGTACATCACGTCGTCCAGGATCTCGAACGACGGCAGGCGCGCCGCGATGCGCTTGCGCCCCAGCAGGATGCCGGCGACGATGAACGCCGAAATGCCGAAGTACACCATCCAGTAGCTGCCGCCGTTCTCCGTCGCGCCCTGGCGGAACACGATGGGCTCGAAGCACAGCACCACGCCCAGCAGCCACAGCGGCGCCAGCTTGTACCAGCGCGTCTCGCTGGCCTGCTGCTTGATGAGGTAGGCGAACGCCACCATGGCCGACAGCGCGAAGGTGCCGTAGCCGATGAAGTTGGCGGGCACGTGCAGCTTCATCCACCAGCTCTTGAGCGCCGGCACCAGAGGCTGGATCTCGTGCGCCTCGCGCACCACGGTGTACCAGAGCAGGAAGCCCACGGCCGCGCTCACCACCAGCATCACGAACCCGCCCAGGGCGCGCGTGCCGTACTGCTGCTCGTAGTAGAGGTAGAAGGCCGCCGTCATCCAGCAGAACAGCACGAACACCTCGTAGAGGTTGGAGACGGGGATGTGGCCGATGTCGGGGCCGATGAGGTAGCTCTCGTACCAGCGCACCAGCGTGCCGATGAGCGCCATGGCCACGGCCACCCAGGCGATGCGCGAGCCGATCAGGCTCATCGTCGCGCCCTCGCCGCGCGAGAACATGGCGATCCAGTAGAACGCCGTGCTCATGAAGAACAGCATGCTCATCCACAGGATGGCGGACTGGCTCGACAGGAAGTACTTGAGGCCGAACACCGTGTCCGCCCGCGCCAGGCTGCCCGCGCCGTCCTGCTGGTACAGGCCAATGGCCAGCAGCGCCACCGCCGCCACCACGAGCATTAGCGCGCGCAGCGGGCGCCAGAACCAGCCCAGCCATACGGTGCAGGGAATCGCGCCCAGCAGGATGCCCTTCTCGTACACGTCCATGAAGCTGCCGTAGCGCTGCAGCGCCACCAGCCCCCCGGCCGCCACGATGGCGGCGAACACCCAGTCGAACCAGCTGCGGCGGGCGAAGAAGCCCTCGTTCAGGGTGATGGTGGTCGTCGTGGTCGTGGCGGTGTTCATGGGGTGCCTTCACGGGCCGGCGCGGCCCCGATCAGTTTGTGGGCGAGCTGGGCGAACTCCTGGTCGCCGTCCAGGGTCTTGCGGTTGGCCGACAGGGCCATGGTGGCATGGGTGCGGCCGCCCTGCGGGGCAACCCAGACCCAGATGCGCCGCTCGCGCACGTACAGCATGGCAAAAACGCCCAGGATCAGCAAGGCGCAGCCCAGATAGACAATGTTCTTGCCGGGGGCACGCGCCACCTGGAACACGCTGGCCTGCACCTGCGTGAAGTCCTTGAGCTCGAAGGCCAGCGGCGCCGGGTAGATCTGCGCATCGGAGAGCGAAAGCACGGCCTGCGTCATGAAGCCCCGGGTCTGCTCGTCCTGCGGCAGCGGCGCCAGGCCCGCGCGCTGGCGCGCGACCTGGGCCAGCTCGAACAGCGTGCCGTTGAGGATGCGCACCAGCACCTCGCCGGCGCGCGCGCGCTCGGCCTCGGGGATGTTGGCTTCCATGAAGTCCGACACGGCCTGCAGGCCGCCCGTGGGCTTGCCGTCCACCATGCCACGGCCCGCGAACAGCGCCAGCGCGCGCAGCGCGGACTGGTGCAGTTGCTCGGCCAGGTCGGGCCGCGAGGTGTCGATGGCCTGCGCCACGTAGCGGCGCACCGCCTGCTCGCGCGCCTCGGGGTCGGCCAACGCGGCCTTCATGCGCAGGAAGCCGTCCATGCCGCCCTGGTCGTCCGCCGGCACGCGCAGGTAGCGGAAAGGCTCCGAAGGCGTCTCGCGCACGCCCAGCAGGAACACGGGGACGCCGTCGCCCGTGTCCACCGGCAGCATGTAGTTGTGGAACTCGCGCGCCTGGCCCGCTGCGTCGCGCAGCTTGTAGCTCACGCTGGGGCCGACGTTGCGCAACTCCTTCTTGGTCACCGTCTTGTTGGCGGCGCCCAGGCGCGACTCCACGGACTCGCGCAGGTCCACCTTGCGCACGTCCACGCCCTGCCCGCCCGGGCCGGCGCCGCCGAAGTTCTCGACGTTGATGGTGCGCAGCGCGGTGAACTCCAGCGTCAGCTTGTCGCCGCCACCTGGGTTGACGAGCTCGGTGGAGCCGCCCACGACACCCTCCACGTCGAAGGCCTTTGCGCCCGCCTCCATGGGCACGGCGCGCAGCTTGAGGTGCGAGCCGCCGTCGTCGAAGCTCGACTGGTAGATCTCGATGCCCTGGTAGCTGGCCGGGTGGTTCACCTCCACGCGCGCCGGGGTCTGCGCGCCCGTGGCCTTGTCGTGGATGACGATCTCGCTGGCGAACAGCTTGGGCATGCCGGTGGAGTAGTGCTCCACGATGAACTTCTTGAGCTCGATGGCGAACGGCAGCTCCTGCAGCAGCACGCCGTCCGACTGGCTCAGGATGGCCGTGCTCGACTGCGTGCCCTCAGCCACCAGCAGGTTGCCGCGGAAGGTGGGGTTGCGCTCGGACAGGCGGTGCTCGGGCTTCACGTCGGCGATCAGGCCGCCGCCCTGGTACGGCGTCTTGCCGAGGAGCAGCATCTGGGCGCGCACGATGAGGTCGCCGTCCAGCAGCCCGCCCAGGCATACCAGCACGATGGCGCTGTGCGCAGCGATGTAGCCGATCTTGTTGGCGGCGCCCGCCTTGGCCGCCACCATCCAGCCGGTGCCAGGGCCTGCGGCGGTGTCGCGCTGCTGCAGGCGCACCTTCCAGCCGCCGCCGGCCAGCAGGGTGCCGATGCGGCGCGCCTCGGCTTCGGAGGATTCCTGCAGGTCGGCCTCGGCCTTGTGGTGGAAGGCCTTGAGGCTCTGTTCGCGGATGTTTTCCTTGTAGACCTTGAGGTCGGTGAGGATCTTGGGCGTATTGCGCGCGATGCACAGCGAGGTGCTGATCACCAGGAACGCCAGGATCAGCAGGAACCACCACGCGCTGTACACCGCGTTGAGCTGGATCGCCCCGAACAGCTCCGCCCAGAACGGCCCGAACTGGTTGACGTAGTTGACCGCCGGCTCATGCTGCTTGAGCACCGTGCCGATGACCGAGGCGATGCAGATCACCGTCAGCAGCGAGATCGCGAACCGCATGGAGGACAGCAGTTCCACCCCGGCGCGCAGGGCCGCGGAGCCAGACCGGAGGCGAAGGCCGTGGGTGTTCTCGGACATGGGGAAGAAGAAAAAAAGAAGGCGCGCGCTGCGAAAGAAAGAAACAAAAAGGGCGGGGCCATCTGTGCGATGGGCCCGCCCATTTTGGGGTTGTTATTGGCGGTTGGTTCCGTGCGGCGGGCCGACCCGCTCACGAATGCTTGATGTGAATCAAATCAACGCAGGCCGGCGATGTAGTCCGCCACGGCCTTTATTTCCTTGTCGTTGAGCTTGGCCGCCACCTGCGTCATCTGCACGCTGTTGGCGCGCTTGCCGTCGCGGAACTCGACGAGCTGCTTGGCGGTGTAGTCGGCATGCTGGCCCGACAGGCGCGGGTACTGGGCGGGAATGCCGGCGCCGTTGGGGCTGTGGCAGCCGGCGCAGGCGGCGATGTTGCGGTCGGCGATGCCGCCACGGTAGATGCGCTCGCCCAGGGCAACCAGGTCCTTGTCCTTGGCGAAGCCAGGCTTGGCGGCCTTGGAGGTCACCCAGTACGCGATGTTCTTCATGTCGTCGTCCGACAGCGCCGAGGCAAAGCCCTTCATGACGGCGTCGTTGCGCTTGCCCGACTTGAATTCCTGCAGCTGCTTGACCAGGTATTCGGGGTGCTGCTGCGACAGCTTGGGGTTGGCCGCGATGGCCGAGTTGCCGTCGGCGCCGTGGCAGGCGGCGCACACGGCCGTGAAGCTGGCTTCGCCCTTGACCAGATCGGGCTTCTTGGCCGCGGCGGGCGCTTCGCCCGCGGAAAGGGCCGGGAAGGCGGGTGCTGCCAATGCGGCAGCCGTCAGCAGGGAGGCGAGCAGCTTCATATCGAGGGTCTATGTTTATGTGCGCAAAACCTCGCGATTCTACAATGAGGCTCCCTTGCATCCCAACTCTCCATGACGACACCCTCCCCCGCGCCAGTTGCTGGCTCCCTCCCGCCCGCACCCGACGCCAAGATCGCCATGGGCTGGATGCACACGGCCCGGTTCCTGACCACCGCCGCGCAGTTGCACCACCTGCCGCCCATCGACGTGCCCGAGATCGCCTTCGTGGGCCGCTCGAACGCGGGCAAGTCCACCTGCATCAACACGCTCACGCAGCAAAAGCAGCTCGCCTTCGCGTCCAAGAAGCCCGGGCGCACGCAGCACATCAACCTGTTCGCCCTGGGCAAGCAGGGCGTGACGGACGCGGTGCTGGCCGACCTGCCCGGCTACGGCTACGCGGCCGTCTCGCGCACCGATAAGCAGCGCTGGCAGCAGGTGATGGTGAACTACCTGGTCAGCCGCACCAGCCTCACCGGCATCGTGCTGCTGTGCGACCCGCGCCTGGGCCTGACCGAGCTGGACGAGGCCCTGCTCGAAGTGGTGCGCCCGCGCGTGGAGGAAGGCCTGAAGTTCCTCATCCTGCTGACCAAGGCCGACAAGCTCACCCGCGCCGAGCAGGCCAAGGTGCTGTCGATTACGCGACTGCAGGCCGGCGGCGGCGAGGTGAAGATGTTCTCGGCCCTCAAGAAGCAAGGGGTGGATGAAGCCGCGCAGCTGCTGTGGCAGTGGTCGCATCCGCTGCCCGCCGCTGCCGAGGATTCAGAGCAAAATCAGCCTCCAGCGCTTGATGGATAAGCGCTGGCAGCTATTGATTGAATAGCACCATGATCACCACCCGCTCCGTCGCCCTGCCCCACGGCATCACCCTGGAGTGCCGCGTAAGCGGCGTGGCGGGCCGCCCCGTGCTGCTGTTCCTGCACGGCTTCCCGGAGGGTGCCTTCATCTGGGACGAGCAGCTGGCGCACTTCGCGCGGCCCGAGAACGGCGGCTACCGCTGCATCGCGCCCAGCCTGCGGGGCTTCGGCGCCTCCAGCAGCCCCACGGAAGTGGAGGCCTACCGCGCAAAGCATCTGGTGCAGGACCTCGCGGCCCTGATCGCGGCCGAATCGCCGCGCGCGCCGCTCGAATGCCTGGTGGCCCACGACTGGGGCGGCGCCGTGGCCTGGAATCTGGCCAACCAGCAGCCCCAGCTTTTGAAGCGGCTGGCCATCCTCAACTCGCCCCACCCCGGCGCCTTCCTGCGCGAACTGCAGCACAGCCCGGCGCAGCAGGCAGCCAGCCAGTACATGCACTTCCTGTGCCGGCCCGATGCCGAGGCGCTGCTGGCCGAGAACGATTTCCGCCGCCTGTTCGGCTTCTTCGACACGCCGGGCGGCAGCGCGCCCGCCTGGCTCACCGATGCCGTGCGCGCCCAGTACCGCGCGCTGTGGCAGCAGGGCCTGACCGGCGCCTGCAACTACTACCGCGCCAGTCCGCTGCGCCCGCCGCGCAAGAACGAAGAAGGAAGCGATGACAGCATGCAGGCCATCACCCTGCCCGAGAGCATGCTGACGGTAAGCATGCCCACGCTCGTGCTCTGGGGCCTGGACGACCCGGCCCTCTTGCCGGGCCTGCTCGACGGCCTGCCCGGCTGGGTGCCGCAGCTGCAGCTGCGGCCGGTGGAGCAGGCGTCGCACTGGATCGTGCACGAGCACCCGGAGCGCGTGGCGCAGGAGCTGGCCCGGTTTCTACAAAAACAATAGCTGCTTGCGCTTGCTGGATAAGCGCTGGAGCCCGATTTTGCTTGAATTTCAGTACACCGAGGGTTCGCCTTCGGGCCGCGTCTTGAAGCGCTTGTGCACCCAGTAGTACTGGCCGGGCGACACGTCGATGTAGCGCTGCAGGTTGGCGTTCATGCGCGCGGTGTCGGCCTCGGCATCGTCGCTGGGATAGTGATCCCAGGCGGGTGTGACTTCGGCCACGTAGCCCGTGGGCGTGAGGCGGGTGACCATGGCGATTACCTTGGCCCGCCCCAGCCGCGCAAAGCGGGACAGCGAAGGCACCGTGGCCGCCTGGACGCCGTAGAACGGCACGAACAGCGAGTCGTTGCGGCCGAAGTCCATGTCCGGCAGCAGGTACAGCAGGCCGCCCTTGCGCAGGTTGGCGATGATGGGCTTGACGCCATCGTTGCGGTTGAGCATGCGCACGTCGCCGAAGCGCTGACGCCCTTCGCGGAACCAGGCGTCCACGGCCGGGTCGGGGTGGGTGGAGAAGATGGACGTGAACGCGCGCGGCGTGTGCAGCGTGAGCGCGGAGCCCCCCGCATCCATGCCGTAGAAGTGCGGCGCGAAGATGATGGTGGGCGTGTCGCCCTCCAACTCCTGCAGCGCGCCGGTGAGCTTCACCCGTTGCAGCACCACATCGCGCGGCGCGAACCACAGCCAGCTGCGGTCCAGCCACGACTGCGAGAAGCGCACGAAGGTCTCGCGCGCCCAGACACGGCGCTGCGCCTCGGATGCATCGGGGTAGCACAGCGCCAGGTTGCGCAGCGCCACGCGGCGGCGCGGCGCGGCCAACACGAACAGGATGCTGCCGATCAGCCAGCCCATGCCCCGCAGCACCGGCAGCGGCAGGCGCGCCAGCACGCGCATGAACCAGACGCCCAAGCGGCCGGTCATACAGCCACCTCGGCACGCGGCTGCTTGTAGCGGGCATAGCCCCAGAGGTACTGCGTGGGGCACTGGCGGATAAGGTGTTCCATGGCCTGGTTGATCTGCAGGACGGCGGCGTCGATCCGCTCCGACAAGGGCTCGGCCAGCGGCTCGAAATGGGTGACGAAGCCCCGGCCCCAGGACAGGCGCTCGCAGCGCGCCAGCACCACGGCCGCGCCGGTCTGCTGCGCCAGCCGCACGGCCAGGGTCATGGTGTAGGCGTCGCGGCCGAAGAACGGCGCCCACAGGCCCTGGCCCTCGGGCGGCACCTGGTCGGGCAGCAGGCCCACGGCCTCGCCGCGGCGCAGGGCCTTGATCATCTGGCGCACGCCCGCCAGCGTGGTGGGCACGGCCAGCATGCCGGGGCGGTTGCGCGCAGTCTCCATGACCCGCGCCAGCCAGGGCTGGCGCGCCGGGCGGTAGAGCACGGTGATGGGCCCGTGCGCCGCGCCCCACTCGCGCGCGCCCACCTGGGCCGACAGCTCGAAGCAGCCCAGGTGCGGCGTGAGGTACACGATGCCGCGCCCGGCGGCATAGGCCCGCTCCACGCAGTCCGCATTCACCAGGCGGCTGGGCAGGGGTGCGCCCAGCCACAGGCGCGGCAGCTCGGCCACCATGCGCCCCGCGTGGGCCACGGCCGCGCGCACGTCGCTAAAGCGGTAGCCCGCCAGCGCCGCGTTCGCCAGGAAGCGGCGCCGGTAGCTGGCAGAAGCGGCAAACGCCACCCAGCCCATGGCCGCGCCCATGACGTGCAGCAACCACAGTGGAAATACGGAAAAGAAACGGAAGACGACTGGCATTAAAATGGGCGGGTCGCTGAGTTAAATGAGCAACTTGCAGGGCGACGTAAAAAAATTCTGCTAAAGCGTTCGCCAAAGCTCCCAAGGCTGAGGGCAACGCCCAAATGCCGGAACACAGGAGTTTATTCAAATGGCGAACGACTTTCTCTTCACATCGGAATCCGTCTCGGAAGGCCACCCCGACAAGGTGGCGGACCAGATCTCCGACGCGATCCTCGATGCGATCTTCACGCAGGACCCCCGCAGCCGCGTCGCCGCCGAAACGCTGACCAACACCGGCCTCGTCGTGCTGGCCGGCGAGATCACCACCAACGCCCACGTGGACTACATCCAGGTGGCGCGCGACACCATCAAGCGCATCGGCTACGACAACACCGACTACGGCATCGACCACAAGGGCTGCGCCGTGCTCGTGGCCTACGACAAGCAGAGCAACGACATCGCCCAGGGCGTGGACCACGCGAGCGACGACCACCTGAACACCGGCGCCGGCGACCAGGGCCTGATGTTCGGCTACGCCTGCGACGAGACGCCCGAGCTGATGCCCGCGCCCATCTACTACGCGCACCGCCTCGTCGAGCGCCAGGCCCAGCTGCGCAAGGACGGCCGCCTGCCCTTCCTGCGCCCCGACGCCAAGAGCCAGGTCACGATGCGCTACGTGGACGGCAAGCCCCACAGCATCGACACCGTGGTGCTCTCCACCCAGCACCACCCCGACCAGAGCGAGTCGCAGACCAAGATGAAGGCTTCGTTCACCGAAGCCATCATCGAAGAGATCATCAAGCCCGTGCTGCCCAAGGAGTGGCTGCAGGACACGCGCTACCTGATCAACCCCACGGGCCGCTTCGTCATCGGCGGCCCGCAGGGCGACTGCGGCCTGACGGGCCGCAAGATCATCGTGGACACCTACGGCGGCGCCTGCCCGCATGGCGGCGGCGCGTTCAGCGGCAAGGACCCGACGAAGGTGGACCGCAGCGCCGCCTACGCCGCGCGCTACGTGGCCAAGAACATCGTGGCCGCGGGCCTGGCGCGCCAGTGCCAGATCCAGGTGGCGTACGCCATCGGCGTGGCACAGCCGATGAACATCACGGTGTACACCGAGGGCACGGGCGTGATCCCCGACGACCAGATCGCCAAGCTGGTGCGCGAACATTTCGACCTGCGGCCCAAGGGCATCATCCAGATGCTGGACCTGCTGCGGCCCATCTACGAGAAGACGGCAGCCTACGGCCACTTCGGGCGCGAGGAACCTGAGTTCAGTTGGGAGCGCACGGACAAGGCGGCCGCACTGCGTGCAGCGGCCGGGCTGTAAGCACCCTCCCCTTTCCAACCAAGAGCCGGCACATGCCGGCTCTTTGTTTTTGCGGCCTGTCCTACACCCGCACCCCGCGCGCGCCGACATCCCGATACCGCGCCCCTGGCTATCGTTCCTTCACTCTCTTACCCAAGGAACCGCCATGCTCAAGTACGCCATCATCTTCGCCCTCATTTCCCTGGTCGCCGGCGCGCTGGGCTTCACCGGCGTGGCCGCCGGCGCGGCGGGCATCGCCAAGGTGCTGTTCGTGCTCTTCCTGGTGCTGGCCGTCGTGTTCGTGGTGCTCGCCGCCATCGGCGTGGGTGCCGCGCGCAAGGCCCTCAAGTAACCATTCTCCGACCCGCCATGGCGATGAACATTTTCGAGGCGCTGCGCGAAAGCCACGAACTGCAGCGCACCCTGTCCCAGCAGGTGCTGGAAACCAGTGGCGACACGCCCGAGCGCCAGGCCCTGTTCAAGGATCTGCGCGAGGAGCTGGCCGCCCATGCGCTGGCCGAGGACCGGCACTTCTACGTGCCGCTGATGCAGCACGACGCGGGCATCGACCTCTCGCGCCACGCCATTGCCGAGCACCACGAGATCGACGAGCTGGTGGAAGACCTGGAGAAGACCGACCCGTCCAGCCCCGGCTGGCTGGCCACGGCCAAGAAGCTCTCGGACAAGGTGCACCACCACCTTGAGGAAGAGGAGCACAAGTTCTTCCAGATGGCCGGCAAGCTGCTGACCGAGCGGCAGAAGACCGCCCTGGCGCGCGGCTACCTGCAGGACTACGAAGGCGCGAAAACCACGGCCTGACTCAACCCGGCTGCCCATGGCGCCACGCGCCGCCCGCATCGCACGAAACTGGCACGGCCCAAGCCAGCGGACGCCGTGGAACTGGCTTTGCCAGGCCACCGGCGTCGTCCCCCCGCCCGCCTCGCGCAGCGATGCGAGAGCGGGGGGAAGCGGCGCAGCCGCTCAGGGGGGTGTTTCCGCATCCTGCGCCTGCACCACGCGGTTGCGCCCTTGCGACTTGGCGGCGTACAGCGCCGTGTCGGCCCGCTTGATGAGCGCGTGGGCGTCTTCCTTCTGGTCCCAGGTCGCCACGCCGAAGCTGGCGCTCACGTGGCCCACTGCGTCGAACGGCGTGCCCGCGATACGGGCGCGCACGGCCTCGGCCATGGCCATGGCGGCGTCTACCGGCGTTTCCTTGAGCAGGATGATGAATTCCTCGCCACCGAAGCGCGCCGCGCAGTCGGACGAGCGCAGCAGCTCGCGCACGCGCAGCGCCGTGTGCTTGAGCACCACGTCGCCCGAGTCGTGCCCGAAGGTGTCGTTGATGCGCTTGAAGAAGTCGATGTCGAACATCACCACCGAGAGCTGGCTCTTCTTGATGCGCGTCTCGGCCATCTCCGTTTCCAGCCGCTCGAAGAAGCGGCGGCGGTTGACCAGGTCGGTGAGGAAGTCCTTGGTGGCCAGGTCTTCGAGCTTGCGGTTCAGGCGCGCCATGGGTTCGATGACCAGCGACGACAGCGACAGGTTCAGCGCCACGAACAGCAGCACGAAGCTGCCCAGCAGCGCCCCCATCACCGTGTAGAAGGTCTGGCGCGCCTTCTCCAGCGGAAAGTACATGGGCACCTTCACCACCTGGATGCCCACCGTCTCGTTCATGCCCCAGCCGAAGCCGTTCTTGTCGCCGTAGATCTTGAGCATGGTGGGCGGCGCCACGGCGGGCGTGCTGTGGCAGGCCATGCACTGGGCCTGCTTGATGGTGATGGGACGGGCCACGTACATGGCGCGGTGCATGCCCTCGCCCACCTCGCCCGTCACCTCCTTCTTCACGTCCACGCGGCCCTCGCGGAAGTCGTTGATGATGCGCTCCTCCCATTCATTGGCGCGGTCGCGCAGGTTGGTGGGATTGAGCACCGCCTCCTTGTACTCGTACCCCGCGAACCGGCCCTGCAGGCGGCGCAGGGTCTCGGTGGCGGCATAGGCGGGCACGGTCTGCGGCAGGAATTTCTCGGCCAGCGTCACGTCCAGGTGGGGCTTGACCAGCTCGGTCGTGTAGTCGCGGATGGCCAGGGCCGCGTGCATCATGATCTGGGAGTTGTGCTGCACCTCCTCGATGGCCGACTGCTGCAGGAAGCGGTGCACATAGACCCCCGCACCCACCGCCGCCACCAGCAGCACGGCCGCCAGCACCAGGTTGAATTTGAGCCGCAAAGACATGGATCTCCCTCGGTGGCCGGCATGGAGGCTGCCGGCGTGTTGTGGTTCATCGTGGAAAGGCCTGCGTTTGTGCCAGATTTCCCCGGTGCGGTCCATTGGTTTTTGTCACAAGCCCCGGGCGCTCAGCGACAGGCTGCGCCGATAAGGTGGGCGCACGCGGTACAGCTGGGCGGGCCGGTGCGCGCCGCCCGTCTGCAGCGCGCCGGGCACGGGCTCCAGCATGGCCAGTTCGTCCACCTTGCGGCGAAAGCTCACCTTGTTGAGCGGCTCGCCCAGCACGGCCTCGTACACGGCCTGCAGCTGCGGCAGCGTGAAGGGCTCGGCGCACAGGTGCACGGGCAGCGACGAATACTGGCTCTTGCTGCGCACGCGCTGCACTGCGGCGTCGATGATCTGGCGGTGGTCGAACGGCAGCGGCGGCAGTCCGTCCACGGGCACGAGCTGCAGGCGGCCCGCGGCTTGCGCCAGCACCTCGGCCGGCACCAGCGCGCAGTACGCCACGGCGACGGACCAGCCGCGCGGGTCGCGCACCGCGCCCGAGAACGTGGCGAGCTGCTCCAGGTACGGAGGGCCCTCCAGCCCCGCCTTCTCGCGCAGCACCCGCGCCGCGCTGGCCTGCGCATCCACGTCTTCCTGGGCATGCACGTACCCGCCGGGCAGCGCCAGGGCCTGGGCGAAGGGCTCGCGGTCGCGGCGCACCAGGGCCACCTTCAGCGCACCCTGCTCCAGGGTCAGCAGCACCACGTCCACGGTGCAGATGATGCGTGTCTCGGTCATGGGCTTATTTTCAGACATGAACGAACACGCCAGCGAATCCGCCAAGCTACATCGGCTTGCAAATTAGTTAGTTTCAATTTTAATCTAACAAAACTACAATGGCTGCACACAAAAGGAGAAGGCCATGGCCCGCAACTTTCAGCTTCTGGTGATCGACCCGCAGAACGACTTCTGCGACCTGCCCCCTGCGTACCGCCCCGCAGGCCACGCGCCCAGCCTGCCCGTGGCGGGCGCGCATGCCGACATGCAGCGCCTGGCGGGCTTTATCCGCACGCATGCCGGTGCGCTGGACGCCATCACCGTCACGCTCGACTCGCACCAGCGTTTCGACATCGCCCACCCCGGCTTCTGGCAGCAGGCGGAGGGCGACGCGGTGGCCCCATTCACGCCCATCACCGCCGCCCAGGTGCGCGCGGGCGCCTTTGCGCCGCGCGATGCCGCCGCCCTGCCGCGCACGCTGGCCTACCTGGACGCGCTGGAAGCCCAGGGCCGCTACACGCTCATGGTCTGGCCCGTGCACTGCGAGATCGGCAGCTGGGGCCACGGCGTGCATGCCGACGTGCTGGCGGCCTGCGGCGACTGGCAGTTGCAGCGCCAGCGCGCCGTGCGCAACGTGTTCAAGGGAACGAACCCGTGGACGGAGCACTACAGCGCCATCCAGGCCGAGGTGGTGGATGCGGACGATCCGGACACGGCCCTGAACACCCGCCTGCTCGCCGCGCTGGATGCCGCCGACCTGCTGCTCATCGCGGGCGAGGCGGGCAGCCACTGCGTGCGCGCCACCACCGAGCACATCGTGCAGCACCTGCCCACGCGCCCCGGCCGCAGCATCGTGCTGCTGACGGACTGCATGAGCCCCGTGGGCGGCTTCGAGGCGCAGCAGCAGGAATTCCTAGACGCCATGCGCGCCCAGGGCGTGCGGCTGGAAAATAGCAGCCAAATCACCCTCTAGCGCTTATTGGACAAGCGCAAACAGCTATCAATATGGGAGTAACCATGGTCATCACCAGCCTGCTCGACACCGACCTCTACAAGTTCACCATGTGGCAGGCCCTGCTGCACCGCCACCCCCAGACGCAGAGCGAATACCGCTTCGTCTGCCGCAACCAGCCGCAGTACCCGCTGGCTGAACTTTTGCCCGACGTGAACGCCGCGCTGGACGACCTGTGCGCGCTGCGCTTCCGCCCCGACGAGCTGGACTACCTGGCCGGGCTGCGCTTCATCAAGAGCGACTTCATCGACTTTTTGCGCATCTTCCAATTCCAGCGCGCCTTCATCGAGGCGCGGGCCGAAGGCGAACAGCTCTCCATCGTCGCGTGCGGCCCGCAGGTGCACGTGATGGGCTTCGAGATCTTCGTGCTCGCCATCGTCAACGAGCTGTACTTCCGCCGCTTCGACGCCGCCGCCGCTTTGGCGCAGGGCCGCCAGCGCCTGGCTGCCAAGGTGCAGCAGTTGCAGGACTTGGCGCAACAGGCCACGCTGCGCCACCCCTTCGAGCTGTTCGACTTCGGCCTGCGCCGCCGCTACAGCGGCGCGTGGCAGCGCGAAGTGGTGCAGACCTTCGCGCAGCAAACGCCCCAGTGGTTCAAGGGCACGAGCAACGTGCTGCTCGCGCGCGACCTGAACCTCGTGCCCATCGGCACCATGGCGCACGAATACCTGCAGACCTACCAGGCGCTGGGCGTGCGCCTGCGCGACTTTCAAAAAGCCGCGCTGGAAGACTGGGTGCAGGAATACCGCGGCGACCTCGGCATCGCCCTGACCGACACCGTGGGCATGGACGCCTTCCTGGCCGACTTCGACCTGTACTTCGCCAAGCTGTTCGACGGCCTGCGCCACGACTCGGGCGACCCTGTGGCCTGGGGCGAGAAGGCGCTGGCGCACTACGCCCGCCTGCGCATCGATGCGCACACCAAGCGGCTGGTGTTCTCCGACGGCCTCACTTTGGCCCGCGCCCTCATGCTCTACCGCCACTTCGGCGACCGCACGCAACTGGGCTTCGGCATCGGCACCAACCTGACCAACGACATGGGCGACGCGCCGGAGATGAAGCCCCTCAACATCGTGATGAAGATCGTGCGCGCCAACAGCCAGCCCGTCGCCAAGCTGTCGGACACGCCCGGCAAGACGCTGTGCGACGATGAGACCTACCTGGCCTATCTGCGCCAGGTGTTCAACGTGAAGGAGTAGACAAGCGTGCTGCGCATCACCCTGGCCCAACTGAATTTCACGGTGGGCGACATCGAAGGCAACGTCGAGCGCATGGTGGCCGCCGCGCGGCAGGCCGCGAGCGAACAGGCCGACCTCGTCGTGTTCAGCGAACTCGCGCTGTGCGGCTACTACCCCGGCGACATGCTGGACGAACCGCCCTTCCTGCAGCGCGTGCAGGACGGCCTGAAAGCCCTGCAGCAGGCATCCACCGAACTGCCCGCGCTGCACTGGGTCGTGGGCGCTCCCACGCCCGCCACCGGCCCCGGCAAGCGCCTGCACAACAGCCTGCTGGTGCTGCAGAACGGCGCCGTGCGCCTGCAGTACGCCAAGCAGTTGCTGCCCACCTACAACATCTTCGACGAGCGCCGCCACTTCGAGCCCGGCCCCGACGTGGCCAAGGTGCTGCGCGTGGGCAGTTCGCAGGTGGGCCTCTTGGTCTGCGAGGACGGCTGGAACGACCACGGCGCCGACTACGTGACCAACCCGTTCGAGCGCCTGCGCGACGCCGCCCCCGACCTGGTCATCAGCATCAACGCCAGCCCCAGTCACGTGGGCAAGCGCGAGCAGCGCCACCAGATCTTCGGCGGATCGTCGCGCCGGCACGGCCTGCCCATCCTGTACGTGAACCAGGTCGGCGGGCACGACCAGGTGGTGTACGACGGCGCCTCCTTCGCCGCCGAGCCCGAGGGCGGCATCGTCTTCGAGGCCCCGCGCTTCGTGGAAGACGTGCGCACGCTGTGCTTCGACAACGGGCGCTTCTTCACGGCGGATGGCATGCGGCCCACACCCGTGCCCGCCAAGGGCCTGCCCACCATGGAGTTCTACCGCCAGCAGATCCTGCTGGGCCTCTCCGACTACGCACGCCGCTGCGGCTTCCGGCAGGTGGTGGTGGGCAGCTCGGGCGGCATCGACAGCGCGCTCACCCTGGCCTTGGCCGCGCAGGCGCTGGGGCCGGAGAACGTGGTGGGCATCACCATGCCGTCGCGCTACTCCAGCAGCGGCTCAGTCGATGACTCCGTGGCGTTGTGCCGCAACCTGGGCGTGCAGTTGCACACACACCCCATCGCCGACCTGGTGGCGGGCTACGCGCGGCAGTACGAGGCGAGCTTCGGCCAGCCGCTGCAAGGGCTGCCGCTGGAGAACCTGCAGGCCCGCATCCGCGGCACGGTGCTGATGGAATACTCCAACGCCTTCGGCCACCTGCTGCTCACCACGGGCAACAAGTCCGAAATCTCGGTGGGCTACTGCACGCTGTACGGCGACACCAACGGCGGCCTGGGCCTGATCGGCGACCTGTACAAGACGGAAGTGTTCGCGCTCGCGCGCCACGTCAACGCCCAGGCCGGGCGCGAGCTGATCCCGCAGGCCATCATCGACAAGGAGCCGTCCGCCGAACTGGCCCCCGGCCAGCGCGACGTGGACAGCCTGCCGCCCTACCCCGTGCTGGACGAAGTGCTCAAGCTGCTGATCGAAGGCGACCGCCTGTCCACCGCCGAGCACGCGGCCGCCCAGGCCTTCGTCGCCACGCTGCAGGAGGACGAGGCCGGCCGCGCCCTGGTGCAGCGCGTGCGCATGATGGTGGCCCGCAACGAGTACAAACGCCGCCAGGCCCCGCCCATCTTGCGCGTGCGGCCCCGGGCCTTCGGCAGCGGGCGGCAGATGCCCATCGCGGCCAAGTACGTGTGACCGACTACCAAATTCATAGCTGCTGGCGCTTGTCCAGCAAGCGCTAGAGGCCTATTTCATTCAAAACCTATGCACGACACCGCCATCTACATCGGCCGCTTCGAACCCGTCCATTCCGGCCACATGGCCCTGTTGCAGCGCGCTCTCGCCAGTGCACGCAGCGTGATCGTGGTGGTCGGCTCCGCCTGGCAGGCGCGCTCGCCCAAGAACCCCTTCACCTGGCAGGAACGCGAGGCCATGCTGCGCGAAGCCCTGCCCGAGACCGACCGCGCCCGCGTGCAGGTGCTGCCCATGCGCGACTACTACAACGAGGCCGTGTGGGTGCAGGCCGTGATCGAGGGCGTGGCCGCCATCGCCGGGCCCGGCGCGGACATCGGCCTGGTCGGCCACTTCAAGGACGCCACCAGCAGCTACCTGGGCGCCTTCCCCGGCTGGCAGCTCATCCACGTGGAGCGCCAGGGCACCATCGACGCCACGGCCATCCGCGATGCCTATTTCGGCGCCACACCCGGCACGGCGCGGGCGGCGCTGGCCCCGCTGGCCGATGCAATTCCGGCCAGCACCCTCGCCGCGCTGGAGCGCTTCGCCCACACGCCGCACTACGCCGCGCTGCAAGAAGAGTGGCGCATGCTGCGCGGCTACCGCGCGGCCTGGTCCGCCGCGCCCTACCCGCCCGTGTTCGTCACCGTGGACGCCGTGCTGCGCTGCCAGGACCACGTGCTGCTCATCCGCCGCGCCCACGCGCCCGGCAAGGGCCAGCTGGCGGTGCCCGGCGGCTTCATCGAACAGCGCGAGACCGTGTGGCAATCCTGCCTGCGCGAGCTGGCGGAAGAAACCCACTGCGACCTGCCTGAAGCGGCCCTGCGCGCCGCGCTGCAGTCCGTGGCCGTGTTCGACCACCCCGACCGCAGCCAGCGCGGGCGCACCATCACGCACGCACACTACTTCGACCTGGGCGCCGCGCCCTTCCCGGCCGTGCGGGCGGACGACGATGCGGCGCAGGTGGCGTGGACGCCCATCGCCGAACTGGCGGGCATGGAGGAAGCGTTCTTCGAAGACCACTTCCACATGCTGGACCACTTCCTGGGCATTACCCAAAAAGACCGTTAGCGCTTGCTGCACAAGCGCTGGCAGCTATCGTCTAAATAGCATCCGCATCACGCCTGCCGCTGCTCCCACAGCACATCCAGCACGTGCCGCGTGGCCTGCTCCACGGCCCCGGTGCGGTGCGCCAGCCCCAGGGGCCGCCACAGCGCGGGGGCCAGCGGCAGCATGCGGATGCGCGGGTCGATCTGCGCGGGCACGGACGCGGGTGACGCCAGGGCCTCGTGCGGCAGCAGCGCGGCGCCGTAGCCCGCGGCCACCAGGCTCTTGATGGCGTCGTTGTAGTTCAGCTCGATGCGCGCCTTGGGGTGCGCGCCCGCCAGCGCGAACCATTCCGCCACCAGCCGCGACAGGCTGGTGCCCGCGTCGTTCAGGATCAGCGGCTGCCCCGCCAGCCACCGGGGCGTCACGCGTCGCGGCGCAGTCCAGGCCGCGGGCACGAAGGCCATCACCGGGTCGCGCCGCCAAGGCTGCACCGTGACGCCCTTCATGGCCGCCTGCGGCAGCGCGACCAGGCCCACATCGAGCGCGCCGCTGGCCAGCCGCGCCATGGTCTCCTGCGAGGTGAGCACCGCCACCTGCACGTCGATGCCGGGGTGGCTGCGGCCCAGCGCCTCCAGCGCGCGGGGCAGCAGGTGCGCGATGGCGCCGGTGGAGGCGCCCAGCCGCACACGGCCCGCCAGGCCCTGCACCTGGCGCCGCACCATGTCCAGGGCTTCGTCGGCATCGGCCAGCAGGCGGCGTGCTCGCTCCACCAGCGCCTCGCCCACGCCCGAGGGCCGCACCTCGCCGCGCTTGCGCACCAGCAGCGGTGCGTCCAGCAGCGCCTCCAGGTCGGCGATGTGCAGGCTGACCGTGGGCGGCGCCAGGTGCAGCGCGCGGGCGGCTTCGGCGAAGGAGCCCAGGTCGGCGATGGTGACCAGCGTGCGCAGGCGGTCGAGGTTGAGTTCGCGCATGACGTTCAGAAAACCCGAATCCAATGTTTGTGAAATTCAACTTTTCAAAGTGTACGGCGGCGCCGAAGATTCATGCACATCACCACCCAGCACCATCATTTCCATGAGCACGACACCCCTTGTCTTCATCGACGGCGACCAAGGTACCACCGGCCTGCAGATCCACGAGCGGCTGCAGGGCCGCACCGACCTGCGCCTGCTCACGCTGCCCGCACAGGACCGCAAGGACCCCGCGCGCCGCGCCGAGGCCATCAACAGCTGCGACATCGCCGTGCTGTGCCTGCCCGACGGCCCTGCGCGCGAGGCGGCCGCCTCCATCGCCAACCCCGCCGTGCGCGTGATCGACGCCAGCTCCGCCCACCGCACCGACCCGCAATGGGTCTACGGCTTTCCGGAAATGAGCGCGGAGCAGTCCTCGCGCATCGCCTCCGCGCGGCGCGTGAGCAACCCCGGCTGCTACCCCACGGGCGCCATCGCGCTGCTGCGGCCACTGGTGCAGGCCAGGCTGCTGCCGGCCGGCCACGCGCTGGCCATCCACGCGGTGTCCGGCTATTCCGGCGGCGGCCGCGCGCGCGTGGAAGAGCACGAGGGCCCCCACGCCGCGCAGGCGCCCGCCTTCCAGGTCTACGGCCTGCAGCTGGCGCACAAGCACGTGCCGGAGATCGCGCAGCATGCCGGCCTCTCGCAGCGCCCCTTTTTCCTGCCGGCCTACGGCGCGTTCCGCCAGGGCATCGTGCTGACCATTCCGCTGCACCTGCACCAGCTGCCCGCGGGCACCACGGGCGAGCATCTGCACGCCTGCCTGCAGCGGCACTACGAAGGCGCCCGGTACGTGGAGGTGATGGCGCCCCAGGACGCGCAGGCCCTGGAGCACCTGGACCCGCAGGCCCTGAACGGCACCAACCAGCTGCGGCTGGCCGTGTTCGCCAACGCGCAGCACGGGCAGGTGCTGCTGGCGGTGGTGTTCGACAACCTGGGCAAGGGCGCCTCCGGCGCGGCCGTGCAGAACCTGGACCTCCTGCTGCATCGCTGAGAAAGTGCGAGCGGGGCGCCAGGGTTATGCTGCGGCCACCATGACCGACAACTTCCTTTTCGACCACCGCTGCAAGAGCTTTCCGCAGACCGCCGCGCCCAGCCGCGCGGACGGCCTGGCGGCCAAGGGCTGGAACGTCCTCGCGGACGACCTGGCCTACCCGCTGGCCGTGCTGCGCCGCTCGGCCCTGGCGCACAACCTGGCCTGGATGCAGGACTTCGCCGCCCGCAAGGGCGTGGCGCTGGCGCCGCACGGCAAGACCACCATGTCACCCGAGCTGTTCCGCCTGCAGCTGCAGGCGGGCGCCTGGGGGCTGACCTTCGCCACCGTCCACCAGCTCGCGGTGGGGGTGGAGGAAGCGGGCGTGCGCCGCGCGATCATCGCCAACCAGGTGGTCTGCGGTGCCGACCTGGACGGCCTGCATGCCCTGCTGGAGCGGCATGCCGACCTGCGCGTGTGGTTCCTGGTCGATTCGCTGGCGCAGCTGCGTCTGATCGAGGACTGGGCCGCACGCCGGCATGTGGCGCGCCGCTTCGACACCCTGCTGGAAATCGGCGTGCAGCGCACCGGCTGCCGCACGCTGGAGGAGGCCGTGGCTGTGGCGCAGGCCATTGCCCGGTCGCCGGCGGCCCGGCTGGGCGGCGTGGAATGCTACGAGGGCGGCGCGGCCCGCTGCGACAACGAGCACGACACCCGCGAGGTGACCGCCCTGGTGCGCCGCGTGAGCGAGACCGTGCGCCAGTGCGATGCAGAGGGCCTGTTCGCCGACCCGGCCATCCTGGTCACGGCCGGCGGGTCGGCCGTGTTCGACCTGGTGGTGCCGCTGCTGCGCCTGCAGGGCCTGTCGCGGCCCGTGCAGGGCGTGCTGCGCTCGGGCTGCTACATCACGCACGACCACGGCAACTACCGGCGCTATCTGCGCCTGGTGGAGCAGCGCGAGGGGCTGGATGACTCGCTGCGCCCCGCGCTGGAGGTGTGGACGATGGTGCAGTCGGTGCCCGAGCCCGGCCTGGCGCTGCTGACCGGCGGGCGGCGCGACCTGTCCCACGACATAGAAATGCCGCTGCCGGCCCGCTGGTCCCCGCGCGGCCAGCGCACGGCGGCCAATGCGCCGGCGGGCTGGTCCGTCAGCGCCCTCAACGACCAGCACGCCTACCTGCGCTTCGACCCGGCAGGCTCCGCGCCCGCCGTGGGGGACCGCGTGGCGCTGGGCATCTCCCACCCCTGCACCACGTTCGACAAATGGCGCTGGCTGGCGCTGGTGGAGGACGACTGGGCGGTGACGGGCGCCGTGAGCACGCGGTTCTGAACGCGCGTCAGGCGCCTCCTTCCGGCCGTGCCGGATCCGGCGCCGGGCCGGATGTGCCCGATTCCGCCGCCACGCGCAGCTCCGCGGGCGGCACCAGCACCAGATGGTCGTTGCTGATCACGGGCACGAAGCCCAGCGGGCCCCGGCGCTTGTGGAAGGGCGTCGCGAACTTCTCCGCGATGGCCGCGACCGCCTTGTCGAAGAAGGCCTGGTGCGCCGCGCCCGTGCCGTATGCGATCTCCGCATGGTTCCAGCGCACGCGCCACTGCGCCTTGGAACGCTGGATGCCCACGCGCACGTGCTCGTCCAGGCACTGGGTCTCCAGCTTGAAGAAGATCGTCAGGCCGAAGTAGATAAAACCGTCGTCGCCGACCTGCAGCCGCGGCGAGAGCGTGGTGCCGGCATCACGCATGCGGTCCAGGTGCTCGTCGAGCACATGGAACTCCACGTCGGTGGATTTCGCGCCCAGGTATTCGATGAACTCGACCCGCAGCCGCTCGGCGAACACCTTGCACTCCTCCTTGTACCGGTCGAACTCCCGGCACCAAGCCTCGGCTTTGGCTTGAAGGTCTTCGAACACGGTGGTGGCCATCTTCTGCCTGGGGCCTTGCGGCCGGTGATCAACGGACGTTGATGAAACCGAGGTCCGCCTCTTCCGTCGCTTCGGTTTCGGTCAGCGCGCTGTTCAGCAGCGCGACATCGGTGGCCATCGCATTGCGCCGCCCATCGCCGCCGATGCGGAAATGGGCCATGGGGCTGTTGGCGAACTGGAGCGCCGAGCCGAAGCAGTGCGAGGGAAGGACCAGCGTGCCGATGGCCGAGTTGTCGATCAGCTGGAAGGTGGGCAGCATCACGCGGTTGGACTCCGCGAAGCCGATTCTCAGGAAGGTGCGGAAGGCGCCGGCCCGCATGCCCGAAAGCTCGATGAATCCGCTCGCCATCGGCACCGTGAAGCCTTCGGCGCTGAAGGTATCGAGGCCGGAGAGCAGCGCGGCCCTCACGTGCTTGACCTTGGTGACGACGTAGCGGTCCCAGTCGGGCTGGAAGGTCTGCGCCTTCTGGAGGTTCGAACCCCATTGGCTGGGGGTGGAAGTGTTCATTGCGGATCCTCGATGGCGGAACTGGCTCTCACGGCTGAATGTTCCATGCTGGAGAGATGCACCTCTCCCATGTGTAGGAATGGGCTTATATGGCTGCCAGCCAAGCGCTCCAGAACCGCTGCGCCGGCCCGCGCCATCCGGTCGCTGCCAGGCAGGCACGAAGGCCCGCGCGGGCCTTCGTGTCCATCCCTACCTAGCTAGCTGGCGCTTCAACGATCGGTCTTGTGGCTCTGGCTGCCGGCGCGCGCCTGCTGCCCGCTGCTGCTGCTGGCGCGCGTGTTGCCCGCATTGGACGGCGCCCTGTTGCCGGGGTTGGTATTGTTGTTGCCGCCGCTGTTGCTATTGCTGTTGTTGGTGTTTCCACCGCCACCATGGCTCTTGGAGCCCGCAGCGCGCGCTTCTTCCGAGCTGAACTCGTGGGCGTTGCCCGAGGCATGCGCCGCGCGGCCGCCTTCCGCAGCGATTTCGCGTTGGCGGTCGCTGTCCATGGAGGCAAAGCCGCGGCCCGAGCCCGACGGGGACTGGTTGCGGTTGTTGTTATTGCCCTGCTGGTTCTGATTTCCTTGGTTGGTGTTGGCCATGTGAATCTCCTGTAGGTTGAACAAGCTGCACACGAGGAATTTCGTGTGAAGGTTCACTGTCGGCGGGCTGGAACGGCCGGGCCGTAGGCGCGGGACTACCCGGCCGTAGGTGGCACTCGACGATGACCGCGCCCTGCCCGCGCAGCCGCCGACAGCGCCAGGGCGCCGCGCCTGCAGGCATAGAGGGGACGCCAGGGCGAATCCACGGTTTTTTCTGGCAGGCGCGTAGGCCCGCTCCCACGGTGCCCGGCCACGGCATGCGGTAGCTTGCAGGCCTCAATTGCCGGAGAGCGTTCATGGCCCGACTCGGAGCGCCTGCCCACCCGCCGTACGACACGGACCAGCCGCTCCCCGCGGGCAGCCGCGGCCTGCCCACCACCTGCACCCTGGTCCTGGCCTATGCGGCCCTCATCGCCGGGATCTACTGGAACGCGGGCTGGTGGGCTGCGTGGTAGCTGCGCCTGCCGTCCTACACGCCGGTGCCCGGCCTCGTGATAGTTTTTTCACACCGCCATTCAAGGAGCCAGCCATGAGCGACGACGGGAGCCAAACAGGGGCCGTACCTGGCCGCCAACGCGTGGGCGGGCAAGCCATGGCCGCTGACCAGGGCAAGGCGCCCACATCGACCCGGACCCTCTGGAAGGGCGCGATCAGCTTCGGGCTAGTCCACATCCCCGTGGGCCTGTACTCGGCCACCGTGAGCTCGGGCATCGACTTCGATTGGCTCGACAAGCGGTCCATGGAGCCCGTGGGCTACAAGCGCGTGAACAAGGTCACGGGCAAGGAGATCGCCACGGCCGACATCGTCAAGGGCGTGGAGTACGAAGACGGCCGGTACGTGGTGCTGTCGCCCGAGGAGATCGCGGCGGCCTTCCCCAAGACCACGCAGACCATCGAGATTGAGGCCTTCCTGGATGCGGACGAGATTCCCTTCGTCTACCTGGAGCGGCCGTACTACACGGCGCCGCTCCAGCGCGGGGAGAAGGTCTATGCGCTGCTGCGGGAGGCGCTGCGCCACAGCAACAAGGTCGGCGTAGCCAAGGTCGTGATCCAGTCCAAGCAGCACCTGGCGGTGCTCATTCCCTGCGGGCGGGCGCTGATCCTCAACCTGCTGCGCTGGGGCGGCGAGATCCGCTCGTTCGAGCAGCTGAACCTGCCGCCGCTGGAGGCCAAGACCGCCGGCATCAAGGATGCCGAGATGAAGATGGCCCTGCAGCTCATCGACGACATGACCCAGGACTGGGACGCGGACAGCTTCCGCAACTCCTTCGCCGACGAGATCCACAAGCTGGTGGAGGCCAAGGCCTCCGCCGGCCAGATCGCCGACGTCGCCAAGGTGGAGAGCGGCCCCGCCGTCGCGGCCGGCGCGGAGGTGCTGGACCTCACCGCCTTGCTCAAGCGCAGCCTGGAGGGCAACGCGCCCCCGAAGGCCAAGGGCAAAGCCAAGCCGGCCTCGGTCACGCGCCTGCCGGTGGCTACCAAGAAGTCCGCCAAGCCGGCCGCCAAGAAGTCCGCAGCCGCCAAGCCCGCGGCCCGGAAGACCGCGGCGCGGCGATCCGCTGCATAGGGAAAAAGAGGGCTTTGCACATGCCGGCCAAGGACTCCCTGGCGCTCTACCAGAAGAAGCGCAACTTCGCGGTGACGCCCGAACCGGCAGAGGGCGGCACGCCGGGCACCGAGGCATTGCAATACGTGATCCACAAGCACTGGGCCAGCCGGCTGCACTACGACCTGCGGCTGGAGCTGGACGGCACCATGAAGAGCTGGGCCGTGCCCAAGGGCCCGAGCTACGACCCGGCCGACAAGCGCATGGCCGTGCAGGTGGAAGACCACCCGATCTCTTACAACGATTTCGAGGGCCAGATCCCGCCCCGGCAGTACGGCGCGGGCCGGGTCATCCTCTGGGACCGGGGCTACTGGGTGCCCATCGGCGATCCGGCCGAGGGCTATCGCCAGGGAAAACTGAAGTTCGAGATCCATGGCCACAAGCTCCACGGGCGCTGGACCCTCGTGCGCATGCACGGCCGCGGCAGCGAGAAGCAGCCTCCCTGGCTGCTGATCAAGGAACACGACGGGCTGGAACGCCCGGCCAGCGAATTCAGCGTGGTCGACGAGATGCCCGACAGCGTGGCGGAGGCGGCCCGCATCGCCCCGCCTCCGGCCAAGGCGGCGGCACGGCGGCCCCGCCGCGGCGCGGGCGGCGAACCCGCGGCCGGCATCGAAGCCGCTCCCAAGGCATCGCTGCCCGGCGCGCTCGCCCCCCAGCTCGCCACCCTGGCCGACGGCCCGCCGCGCGACACCTCGGGCTGGCTGTGGGAACTCAAGTTCGACGGCTACCGCGTGCTCGCGCGCTTGGAGAAGGGCAAGGCCCGCATCTTCACCCGCAACAGCAATGACTGGACCGCGAAGATGCCCGCCCTGGCCCGGGCGGTGGCGGCGCTGCCGCTGCGGTCCGGCTGGATCGACGGCGAGGTGCTGGTGCTGGACCGGCACGGCATCCCCGACTTCCAGGCCCTGCAGAACGCGTTCGACGGGCAGGCGACGGAATCCCTCGTCCTCTACGCCTTCGACCTGCCCTACGCCCAGGGGCGGGACCTCCGACAGATGCCCCTGGTCGAACGCCGCGCGCTGCTGCGCGGCATCGTGCAGGCATCGCCCTCGCCCCAGGTCCGGTTCAGCGAGGCCTTCGAGGCCCTGCCGTCCGAACTGGTCTCTTCCGCCTGCAAGCTGGGATTCGAAGGCGTCATCGGCAAGCTCAAGGAGGGCGCCTACGTGTCCCGCCGCAGCCCCGAGTGGATCAAGCTCAAATGCAGCCACCGCCAGGAGTTCGTGATCGGCGGGTACACCGACCCCCAGGGCTCGCGCACGGGCATCGGCTCGCTGCTGCTGGGCGTCCACGGCGAGGACGGCGCCCTGCGGTACGCCGGCAACGTGGGCACGGGCTTCAGCGAGCGCATGCTGGCGGACCTGCGCGACAGGCTCCAGGCCCTGCGGACGGAACACAGCCCGTTCGCCAACCCGCGCACGATCGGCCGGAAGGCGCACTGGGTGAAGCCCACCCTGCTGGCCGAAGTCTCGTTCGGCGAATGGACGCAGGACGGCAAGGTCCGGCATTCCGTGTTCCACGGCCTGCGCAGTGACAAGCCCGCCACCGCCATCGTCCGAGAGACGCCCCGGCATATTGACGGCACTGGCACGCCCCGGCGCGCGAAGGCCGCGCAAGCCCCCGTGCACGTGTCGCACGTGTCGAACCCGGACCGGGTGATCGACCCCGCCACGGGCACCACCAAGATCGACCTCGTGAGGTACTACGCCACCGTGGCCCCGCTGCTGCTGCCGCACCTCAAGGGCCGGCCCGTGTCACTGGTCCGCGCGCCCGACGGGGTGGAGGGCGAGCTGTTCTTCCAGAAGCACCTCGACACTGGCCGCATGGAAGGCGTGCGCCCGCTGGCCCAGGACCTCTATCCCGACCACCCGCCGCTGCTCGAAATCGCCACCCCGCAAGGGCTGCTGTCGGCCGCGCAGATGAACACCGTGGAGTTCCACACCTGGAATGCCCGCAAGGACCGGATCCTGCGGCCGGACCGCATGACCTTCGACCTGGACCCGGGCGAGGGCGTGCCCTGGGCGCACGTGCAGGAGGCGGCGGCGCTGGTGCGCCTGATGCTGAGCGAGCTGGGCCTGCCGGCCTTCCTCAAGACCAGCGGCGGCAAGGGGCTGCACATCGTGGTGCCCATCAAGCGCCTGCATGACTGGGACACCGTCAAGGGCTTCAGCCAGGCGATCGTGCAGCACCTGGCCCGCACGATTCCCCAGCGCTTCGTGGCCAAGAGCGGCCCCCGCAACCGGGTTGGAAAAATCTTCGTGGACTACCTGCGCAACGGCTTTGGCGCCACCACGGCCAGCGCCTGGACGGCGCGCGCCAGGCCGGGCATCGGCATATCGGTTCCCGTGGCCTGGCAGGAGCTGGACAAGCTGACCGGCAGCGCCCACTGGGACATCCGTACGGTGGGCGCGCGGCTGAAGACCGGCAACGGGCCCTGGGCGGAATACGCGGGCGCCGCGGTGGCGCTGGGCCGCGCGATGCAGGCGCTGAGCCACAGCGGCGGACAGCGCTGAACCGGCGCAGGCGTTGTCCTTACCTTTCGCTGGCGTCCGTCCGACAGGGCGCCCCGGGCGCGCTGGGTACCTTGGAGATTTCCACCCGCCACGGAGCCATTCATGAACACACCGAACCACCCCGCACCCACCCCGCCCCGCCTGACCGTGCGGCAGCCCACCAACCCCCGGCAGAACCGGAACGCCTTCTACATCGCCGTCGTGGGCGCGCTGATCGCCCTGGTGGCCGTGATCGCCTTCAACCTGAAGGCCCCGAAGGGCCGGCTGGACGCGCCGGGCCAGGCATCCAGCGTGCCGTCTTCCCAGGGTCCCCAGCAGACCGGCGGGCCGGCCGGCCAGGGCAGCGTCCAGCGCACGTCGCCGCAGGCCGGCGACACGCCCACCGGTGCGGCGCGCGACGCGATGGGCGCGCCCGCGGGGGCGGCGCCGGCGTCCAACTAGCCGTTGGCGTCCTTCGAAGGCACGAAAAAAATCCCCAGGAAGGGGATTTTTTTCGTGCGCCGGTCAAGGCTTACTTCGACGGGTCCTTGGACTTCGCGCTGCTGCCGTGCTGCGCCTGGCTGCCGTTCTGCTCGCGGTGGGAGCGCCAGGTGTTGAAGTCCTCCGAGAACTTCTTGTAGCGCTCGCCACGGTAGCTTTCGTAGTCGTTGTCCAGGTTGCGCACCTGCTCATCGCGCCAGCGTGCGTAGTCCGGGTCATAGCCCTGCTGCGACTGCTGCTGGGAGCGCTCGGCGGCGAAACGGCCCGAGTCGCCATAGAAGCCGCCGCCGAAGCGGTCCTGCCGCCCCTGCCCGGACTGGCGGCCGTAGTCGTCGTTCCAGCCACCGCTCTGGCGCGAGCCGCTGGCGTAGTCGAAGCCCTGCTGCTGGCTGCCCCAGCGCTCGCCCTGGTAGCGCTGGCCCGGGCCGGCGTAGGGGCCGTAGCCGCCGCGCGCGCCGTATTCCGATTCGTAGACGTTCTGCCCGCTCCCGTAGCGGTCAGAGCCATAGCGATCGGATCCGTAGCGCTCGGATCCGTAGTCGCCGCCCTGGCCGCCAAAGCGCTCGTAGCCGCCGCCTTGCCGGGACTGCGACGGGTAGCCGCGGTCCTCCGGGCCGGTGTCGTGGCGCCCGCCGCCACGGTATTCGTTCTGCGGGTATCTGCTGCCGCTGCGGTCGCTGTCGTGGTCGCGCTCCGGGCGGCGCTGGTCATTGTCTTCACGGTATGCCATTTGCAATCTCCTGAGTGAGCATGGGGGACGGGGAACGCATGGGGCGAATTCCACATGCGAGCGGGTCATGCTCGGCCCCGGAACCGGACCGCCGTGTAGGCCGGGCCCTACGGGGGCGTAGGCGGCGCACAACGATACAAATCCGCACGGCTATCCGCAAAACCTCTGTCTCCTGAAACCCGGGCGTCTTGAAACGGCCACAAATGCCCGTATCATTAGCACTCACCGAAGACGAGTGCTAACACCGCCCTCGCCTGCGGCAGTTTGGAGGCGCCTGGACGGTCCAGGCGCCGAGGAAGTCAGTTTTTTCACTGAAAACAGGAGCAATGCAATGAACCTTCGCCCCCTGCACGATCGCGTGATCGTCAAGCGTATCGAAAGCGAAACCACGACCGCCTCCGGCATCGTGATCCCCGACAACGCCGCTGAAAAGCCCGATCAAGGTGAAGTGCTGGCCGTAGGTCCCGGCAAGAAGAACGACAAGGGCGAGCTGATCGCCCTGAACGTGAAGGTCGGCGACCGCGTTCTGTTCGGCAAGTACTCGGGCCAGACCGTCAAGATCAAGGGCGACGAGCTGCTGGTCATGAAGGAAGACGACCTGTTCGCGGTCGTCGAGAAGTAATTCACTCCCCTTTTCATAGCTGCTCGCGCTTATCTGGTAAGCGTTAGAGCCTGATTTGATTCAAATTCTTTGTAGGAGCCAAAAATGGCAGCAAAAGACGTAGTTTTCGGCGGCGAAGCCCGCGCCCGCATGGTTGAAGGCGTGAACATCCTGGCCAACGCGGTCAAGGTGACCCTGGGCCCCAAGGGCCGCAACGTGGTGCTGGAGCGCTCGTTCGGCGCCCCCACCGTGACCAAGGACGGCGTGTCCGTGGCCAAGGAAATCGAACTCAAGGACAAGCTGCAGAACATGGGCGCCCAGCTCGTGAAGGAAGTGGCTTCCAAGACCTCCGACAACGCCGGTGACGGCACCACCACCGCCACCGTGCTGGCCCAAGCCATCGTGCGCGAAGGCTTCAAGTACGTGGCCGCCGGCATCAACCCCATGGACCTCAAGCGCGGCATCGACAAGGCCGTCGCCGCCCTGGTCGTGGAACTGAAGAAGGCTTCCAAGCCCACCACCACCTCCAAGGAAATCGCCCAGGTCGGCTCCATTTCCGCCAACTCCGACGAAACCATCGGCAAGATCATCGCTGACGCGATGGACAAGGTGGGCAAGGAAGGCGTGATCACCGTGGAAGACGGCAAGTCGCTGGACAGCGAGCTGGACGTGGTGGAAGGCATGCAGTTCGACCGCGGCTACCTGTCGCCCTACTTCATCAACAACCCCGACAAGCAGTCCGCCATCCTGGACAACCCCTTCGTGCTGCTGTTCGACAAGAAGATCAGCAACATCCGCGACCTGCTGCCCACGCTGGAGCAAGTGGCCAAGGCCGGCCGTCCGCTGCTGATCATTGCCGAGGAAGTCGAGGGCGAAGCCCTGGCGACCCTGGTGGTCAACACCATCCGCGGCATCCTGAAGGTCGTGGCCGTGAAGGCGCCTGGCTTCGGCGACCGCCGCAAGGCCATGCTGGAAGACATCGCCATCCTGACGGGCGGCAAGGTCATCGCCGAAGAAGTGGGCCTGACGCTCGAGAAGGTGACCCTGGCCGACCTGGGCCAGGCCAAGCGCATCGAAGTGGGCAAGGAAAACACCATCATCATCGACGGCGCCGGCGCTGCCGCTGACATCGAAGCCCGCGTGAAGCAGATCCGCGTGCAGATCGAAGAAGCGACGTCCGACTACGACCGCGAAAAGCTGCAAGAGCGCGTGGCCAAGCTGGCCGGCGGCGTGGCCGTGATCAAGGTCGGCGCTGCCACCGAAGTCGAAATGAAGGAAAAGAAGGCCCGCGTGGAAGACGCGCTGCACGCAACCCGTGCCGCCGTGGAAGAAGGCGTGGTGGCCGGTGGCGGCGTGGCCCTGCTGCGTGCCAAGCAAGCCGTGGGCGACTCGGTCAAGGGCGACAACGCCGACCAGGAAGCCGGCATCAAGCTGGTGCTCAAGGCCATTGAAGCGCCCCTGCGCGAAATCGTGAACAACGCCGGTGGCGAAGCCTCGGTGGTGGTGAACGCCGTGCTGGCCGGCAAGGGCAACTACGGCTTCAACGCCTCCAACGACACGTACGGCGACATGCTCGAACTGGGCATCCTGGACCCCACGAAGGTCACCCGCACGGCCCTGCAGAACGCCGCTTCCGTGGCATCCCTGCTGCTGACGACCGAAGCCATGGTGGCCGAGGCTCCGAAGGACGACGCTCCTGCCGGCGGCGGCATGCCCGACATGGGCGGCATGGGTGGCATGGGCGGCATGGGCATGTAATCCGGCCCGCTCCATGAAAAAGCCCCGCAGGCGCTGCCGCCTGCGGGGCTTTTTTCTTGTGCACCGGGCCCGGACTTACTCGCCGCTGGGCTGTGCCCACCAGTAGACCAGCACCAGGAAGCCGATCAGCGTCAGGCTCAGCAGCTGCCACCAGCCCGAGCGGCCGATGTCATGCAGCCGGCGCGCGCCCACGGCCAGCGCGGGCAGCAGCAGCCCGAGGGAGACGATGCCGGAGATCACGTCGCCCAGGAAGCTGGCGACCACCATCACGATGATCTGGAACAGGAAAAACCACCAGAACTCGGAGCGCACCGCGCGGCCCGAGAACGTTGCGTACTGGCTCAGGCACGACTTGATCGCAGAAACGAAATCCATGGTGAAAACCTCCCTCATGAGTGCGTGTTGAAACGGTTGCGGGCGAATGCCCCGGCGCCATGATAGGGGAGAGTCTGGCTTTATTATCGGTAGCAATTCTCATTTCTATTGGATTGCATCGATGTGGATCGGTACTGTGCTGGCCGTGGCCTGCGGCTGGCTTTTTTTATGTGCGACGCACCGTGTGGACGGCCCCCTGCAGGGCTGGCGCGGCACGGTGCTGGGGCTGGCGGCAGCGGCGCTCGCCGTATGGCAGATGCAGGCTGGCGGCCTGGGGCTGGCGGCGTCCGTCGCCCAGGTGCTGGGCGTGGCCATGCTGGCCGTGCCGTGCTGGAGCTACTGGCAGGCCGCGCGCCGCCGCGCCGCCCGGAAGGCCCGCCCATGAGCCGGGGCGGTAGCGGCAAGGCAGCAGCGGACTCGCGCCACCTGCTGTTCAAGGGGTTCACGGGCTTCCTGCTCGGCTTTCCGCTGGCGCTGTGGCTCAGCTGGCTGCTGACCTACGGCGGCCTGCTGCCCGCCTACGTGCCCGTGCGCGACCAGATCGCCATGTGGCTGGCGGTGCTGCTGTGGTGCATCGCGCCGTGCGTGGCCTTCCTGGCGCAAAGCCGCCAGCAATGCCTGGGCATGTTCCTGGCGGCCAACGCGGCGGCCTTCGCCGCCTGGAAGGTGCTGCCATGAAGGCGCAGACCGTCAAGGACTACCTGGCCGTCCACACCTGGGTCGGCATCCTCTGCGGGCTGGTGCTGTACGTCGCCTTCTACGCGGGCGCGTTCTCCATGCTGGAGGCCGAGATCACCCGCTGGACGCAGCCGCCCGCGCCAGCCTCCACCGCGGTGAGCGACGACGGCGACGCGCTGGCCGCCGCCTTCCTCGCCGCCCACCCGGACGCCAAGGGCCGCGTGCGCCTGCTCTGGCCCGGCGCCGACAATGCCCAGCCCGCGCTGGCCCTGCTGGAACGCGGCAAGGACCCGGTGTGGTGGCAGCTGGGCAGCGACGGCCAGCTGCACCGCATGGGCAGCATGCCGCGCGAGGACGACACCAGCGGCAACTTCGTCGACTACCTGCACCGCAAGGGCGGCCTGCCGATTCCGCTGGAGGTGGCCGAGCCCATCATCGGCCTGGTCTCGCTGGCCTACGGGCTGGCGCTGGTGTCGGGCATCGTGGTGCTGCTGCCCTCGCTGGTGAAGGATCTGTTCTACCTGCGCCTGGGCGCCAACCTCAAGCGCATGTGGCTGGACGTGCACAACCTGCTGGGCGTGGCCAGCCTGCCGTTCCACCTCGTCATCGCGCTGAGCGCCGCCGTGTTCGGGCTGCACGACATCGTCTATCTGGCGCAGGACAAGTTCATCTACCAGGACGGCCTGCGCGCCACGGTGGCGCGCGAGAGCGTGCCCCACCCGAAGGTGGCCCGCGCCGACTGGCTGCCGCCCAGCGAGATCCGGCGCCGCGTGCAGGAACAGACGCCGCACTTCCAGCCCCTGGCCCTGAACTACGTCCTGCAGCCCGGCGGCGGCGCCACGGCCGTGGTGAACGGCAGCGACGAGCGGCACTTCCAGCGCGCCTCGCGCTACGGGCTGGCCTTCGTGAACCTGGGCACGGGCGAGATCTACGACCGCACCTACCTGCCGGGCGCCAGCGGGTATGCCTCGACGGCGCTGCTCAGCAGCCTGTTCGCGCTGCACTTCGGCAGCTTCGGTGGCGACACGGTGCGCATCCTGTACCTGCTGCTGGGCCTGTCGGGCGCGCTGCTGTTCTACACCGGCAACCTGCTGTGGATCGAGACGCGCACCAAGCGCGCCCGCAAACCCCAGGACGGGCCGGCCCTGGAGCGCCCGCGCCACGTGCGCATCGTCTCCGCCCTCACGCTGGGCGTGTGCCTGGGCTGCGCCGCCGCCCTGCCCGCCACGCTGGCGCTGGCGCACTGGCTGGCGCCGCGGGTGGGCGACCTGGATGCGCTGCACCAGGGCGTGTACTACTCGCTGTTCGGCGCCTGCATCGCCTGGGCGATCTGGCGCGGCACCGACCGCGCCGCGCCCGGCCTGCTGTGGTTCACGGCGGCCTGCAACGCGCTGGTGCCGCTGGCCGCCGTGCTGCGCCCCGGCCCGGACGGCGTGCTGCTGGGCGCGGTGTGCGCGCTGCTGGCGCTGTTCTTCGCGTGGCTGGGCTGGCGGCAGCGGCGGCAGGGTTTGCAGGGGTACCCGGCGGCATGAAACTGTGATGCGTGTTTGCAACACTATTGTTTCAATAGCTGCTGGCGCTTTCTCCATAAGGGCTGGATGCCATTTTTACTCGTGAGTAGAAACCGCTTCTGAGCGGTTTCGGGTAGTGGTTTTGTTACAACAAGATATAAAATGAGAACCGTTTTCATTTGCACCACTACCTCAGCAGGAAGCAGAAGTCCATGCCAGCATCCACCCGCCGCATCCGCCGGCTCACCCCCATCGCCCTCGCGCTGATCGCCTTCAGCGCCTCCGTGGCCGCGCAGACTGCCGACACCGGCACGGCCGCCGCCACGCTGGAACAGGTCAACGTGCGCAGCAAGTACGAGCGCGAAGACCTGCCCGTGCGCGCCCCCGGCAACAAGGCCGCCTCGGGCGCGCGCCTGGGCATCCTGGGCGCCACGTCCATCATGGAAGCGCCCGTGCACGTCAACGCCTACACGCGCGAGCTGGCCGAGGACTGGTCGGCCCTGACGCTGCAGGACGTGCTGGAGAACGACTCCGCCATCGTCTTCACCACCAACAAGAACCACCTGCTGCAGAACTTCAACCTGCGCGGCCTGGACATGACGGCGATGGACATCGCCACCAACGGCCTGTACGGCATCGCCCCCGCCAACTCGGTGCCGGTGGAGATGTTCGAGCGCATCGAAGTGCTGCGCGGCCCCAACGTGCTGCTGTCGGGCATGCCGCCCCTGTCCAGCGTGGCGGGCACCGTCAACATGGTGACCAAGCGCGCCCTGGCGCAGCCCATCGCCGACCTGACGCTGACCTACGGCACGCATTCGTACTTCCAGGGCCATGCCGACGTGGGCAAGCGCTTCGGCGACGAGAAGCGCCTGGGACTGCGCTTCAACGGCGTCTATGGCGACGGCGAAATGGGCGCCAAGGACGAAAGCCAGAAGCGCCAGGTGGGCGCGCTGGCCCTGGACTACCTGGGCGACCGCGCCCGCTTCTCGCTGGACCTGTACAACAGCGTGAACAAGATCGAGGGCGGCAGCCCCGGCATGTTCAACTTCCTGGGCAACGCGGCCATCCCCGGCGTGGGCTACCTGCTGGCGCCGCCCGAGGGCGACACCAACATGTTCCGCGGCACGCACGGCAAGTACGCCAACAGCGGCGCACTGGCCCGCGCCGAGTTCGACTTCACGCAGGACTGGCAGGGCTACTTCGCGCTGGGCGGCTCCGAGGCCGAGGGCAAGGGCCTGCTGTTCGGCACGCGCGCCTTCGTCACCGGCGCGGACGGCACCACGCGCGGCGCGATCTACAACGTGCACACCAAGTCCGAGCGCCGCACGGCCGAGGCCGGCGTGATCGGCAAGTTCGACACCGGCAGCGTGAAGCACCGCCTGCAGCTGTCGGCCAACATCCTCAAGCACAAGGAAGGGACCGTGAACACGGCCTGCAACTACTGCTACACCACCAACATGTACGACCCGGTCGCGCCGACCTTCCCCGCCGCGCCGACCTGGACGGCCTACACCACCGAGAACGAATACCGTTCGCTGGCCATCGCGGACACCATGGGCTTCGCCGACGAGAAGGTGCTCGTGACCGTGGGCGGACGCCACCAGACCGTGAAGATGCCGCTGTCCAAGTACAGCGAAAGCCGCTTCTCGCCCATGGTCGCCGCCGTCGTGCGCCCCTGGGGCGACAACCTCTCGCTGTTCGGCAACTACACCGAAGGGCTGGAGCCGGGCCAGGTGGTGGGCGTGGGCTACACCAACACGGGCGAGTCCCTGCCGCCCAAGCAGACCAAGCAGATGGAAGTGGGCGTGAAGCTGCAGACCGGCGCGCTCACGCACACCGTCAGCGCCTTCGAGATCAAGCGGCCCTCGTTCATCAGCAACAACGGCGCGCCCGTCCCCACCCTGGTGGACGACGGCGAGCAGCGCCTGCGCGGCCTGGAGTGGAGCATGTACGGCCAGGTGGCGCAGACCGTGTCGCTGCTGGGCGGCATCACCAACATCAAGTCCGAACAGCGCAACACCGGCCGCGACACCTACGGCACGCCCGAATGGCGCGTGCGCATCGGCGCGGACTGGCAGACCCCCGTGCAGGGCCTGAAGGTGGGCGGCCGCGTGATCTACACCGGCGAGCAATGGGCCGACTCGGGCAACAAACTGCGCGTGCCGTCGTGGCACCGCCTGGACCTGAACGCCAGCTACGCCACGCAGTTCGGCAGCACGCCCGTGCGCTTCAACGCCAGCGTGGAGAACGTGACCGACAAGAAGTACTGGATCGGCCTGTTCGCCGACGGCTTCGTGATGCCCGGCGCGCCACGCACCTTCAAGCTGTCCACCACCATCTCCTTCTGATACGGCAGCATCTCCGCCAAAGCAAAGGGCCCGTCGTTCGACGGGCCCTTTTTGCTTCTGCTTTGATAGCTACTGGCGCTTGATGGACAAGCGCTGGAGGCCGATTTCGCTTAAATCTTGCGCAAGCCCTGCGCGGCCTGGGCCAGGGCGGTGATGCGTGCCCAATCGCCCGCGCGCACCGATTCCGCCGGCGTCAGCCACGAACCGCCCACGCAGCGCACATTGGGCAGCGCCAGGTAGTCGGACGCCGTGGCGTGGGTGATGCCGCCCGTGGGGCAGAAGCCCACGGTGCCGAACGGGCTGGCCCAGGACTTGAGCAGCGGAATGCCGCCCACGGCCTCGGCCGGGAACAGCTTGAGGAACGAGAACCCGTCGGCCAGCGCCGCCATGATCTCGCTGGACGTGGCCACTCCGGGCAGCAGGGGCAGGCCCAGGGCCTTGCAGGCGGAACCCACCGCCGACGTGTAGCCGGGGCTCACCGCGAAGCGCGCGCCGGCCTCGCTGGCGCGGCGGGCATCGTCGGCATTGAGCACGGTGCCCACGCCCACCACCGCCTCGGGCAGGTGGCGCGCGATGGCTTCGATGGCGGGCAGGCCGGCCGGGGTGCGCAGCGTCACCTCCAGCACCTTCACGCCGCCGGCCAGCAGCGCCTCGGCCAGGGGCAGCGCGTCCTGTTCGCGCTCCATGACGATGACCGGAATCACCGGGCCGTGGCTGGCGATGTCGAGAGGGTTCACAGCCATGTACATGCTCCTTGTTCGGCGCCGCCCGCATGGCGGCGAAAGTTGTGGAAAAGCTCGCGGCCGAAGCCGGTCTGGGAAGGGGCTCCGTAAGGCGCGGGTTCGCGCGCGGCCCACTCGGCCTCGTCGACCAGCACGTCCAGCGTGCCCGCCACGGCGTCCACGCGCACGATGTCGCCGTCGCGCACCTTGGCCAGCGGCCCGCCCGCCAGCGCCTCGGGCGTGACGTGGATGGCGGCCGGCACCTTGCCCGACGCACCGCTCATGCGCCCGTCGGTCACCAGCGCCACCTGGAAGCCCTGGTTCTGCAGCACGGCCAGCGGCGGCGTGAGCTTGTGCAGCTCGGGCATGCCGTTGGCCTGCGGGCCCTGGAAGCGCACCACGGCCACCATGTCCTGCGCCACCTCGCCGGCGCTGAAGGCCGCCAGCAGCGCCTCCTGCGAATCGAACACGCGCGCGGGCGCCTGCACCACGTGGCGGTCTTCCGGCACGGCCGAGACCTTGATCACCGCGCGCCCCAGCCGCCCCTGCAGCAGCCGCAGCCCGCCCGTGGGCGAGAACGGATCGCTCGCGGGGCGCAGCACCGACCGGTCGCCCGACACGGCGGGCGCAGCCTGCCCGCCCGCGGCAATGCCGCCCTCGTTCACGCTGCCCGCGCCGGGGTGCATGAGGCCGTTGTCCAGCAGTTCGCGCAGGATCCACGGCGGGCCGCCCGCCGCCTGGAACTGGTTCACGTCGGCATCACCGTTGGGGTACACGCGCGCCAGCAGCGGCACGGCCGAGGACAGCTCGTCGAAGTCCGTCCAATCGATCAGGATGCCCGCGCTGCGCGCCACGGCCACCCAGTGGATCAGGTGGTTGGTAGAGCCGCCGGTGGCCAGCAGCGCGGCCATGGCGTTGACGATGCAGCGCTCGTCCACCAGCCGCCCGATGGGCGTGAAGCGCGGCCCGCGCTTGCCGATGCCGAGCACGGTACGCACGGCCTGGCGCGTGAAGGCCTCGCGCTCGGCGGAGTCCGGCGGCACGAAGGCCGCACCGGGGACATGCAGGCCCATGGCTTCGAGCAGCATCTGGTTGCTGTTGGCCGTGCCGTAGAAGGTGCAGGTGCCGTGGCTGTGGTACGCGGCCGACTCGGCCTTCAGCAGCTCGTCGCGGCCCACCAGGCCCTGCGCGTACTGCTCGCGCACCTTGGACTTGTCCTTGTTCGACAGCCCCGTGCCCATGGGCCCGGCGGGCACGAACACGCAGGGCAGGTGCCCGTAGTGCAGCGCGCCGATCAGCAGGCCCGGCACGATCTTGTCGCAGATGCCCAGCAGCAGCACGCCGTCGAACACGTCGTGGGACAGCGCTACCGCCGTAGCCATGGCAATGGTGTCGCGCGAGAACAGCGACAGCTCCATGCCGGGCGTGCCTTGCGTCACGCCGTCGCACATGGCGGGCACGCCGCCGGCCACCTGCGCGGTGGCGCCGTGGCGGGCGGCCTCGTCGCGCAGCAGCGCCGGGTAGCCCTGGTACGGCTGGTGGGCCGACAGCATGTCGTTGTAGGCCGTGACAATGCCGATGTTGGGCGCCTTCTCCACGGTGATCTTGAACTTCTCGGCACCGGGCAGCGCCGCGTAGGCATGGGCCAGGTTGGCACAGCCCATGCGGTCCTGCGGGGGCTTGCGCTGAACCATGGCCTCGACGCCGGCCAGGTAGGCGGCCCGGGTCTCGGCACTGCGCTGGATGATGCGAGCCGTCACGCGCGCTACGACTGAATGCATGGGTGTTCCATCGTTGGGTTGGGCCCTACAATGTAACTCGATAACCATTCCGCTTCAACCCATGACCTTGCAGCGCCTGCCCCTTCCGCCGTCCGAACTGGGCGAATCGCCGTTCTGGCATCCGCTGGAAAAATCTCTTTACTGGTGTGACATCCAGGGACAGCGCGTGAACGCGTGGACGCCGCAGGACGGGCGCCACCGGCACTGGGAAATGCCCAGCGAGCCCGGCTGCTGCGCCCCGGCGGCGGATAAAAAAATAGTAATCGGGTTACGTGACGGCTTCCACCTGCTCGACACCGCCACCGGCGCCCTCGCCGCGCTGGCCCTGCTGCCGCCCGCCCAACACGATACCCGCGTACTGCGCCTGAACGACGGCCGCTGCGACACGGCGGGCCGCTTCTGGGCCGGCTCGGTGATCACGCCGCGCACGGCGCCCGATGCCGCGCTGTGGCGGCTGGCGGCCACGGGCCACGGCTACGCCCTGGAACGCATGGCCGGCGACAACTACACGGCCAACGGCCTGGCGTTCAGCCCCGACGACCGCGCCCTGTACTGGGCCAACACCCCTGAGCACCGCATCGACCGCTTCGACTTCGACGCCGCCACCGGCGCCATCGCCCACCGCCGGCCCTGGGCCAGCTTCCCCCGCAAGGAGGACGGCCAGCCCTATGGCGGCCGCCCCGACGGCGCGGCGGTGGACGTGCGGGGCAGCTATTGGGTCGCCATGTACGAGGGCGCCTGCGTGCTGCAGCTCTCGCCCGCCGGGGAGGTGCTGCGGCGCATCGCTCTGCCCGTGCAGTGCCCGACCATGGTGTGCTTTGGCGGGGACGACCTGCGCACGCTCTACATCACCTCGGCGCGCGCGGGACGGCCATTGGAAGAGCAGAACGCTCCCGATCCTGCGGGCTCGCTGTTCAGCATCCAGGTGGAAGTGCCGGGGCTGCCGGTCAATTTCTTTACAAACAAAACATCTAGTAACGCACGCTACGCCTAGTTGCTCAAAAACCATTCTCTCTTTTCAAGGAAACTCTATCGCATAAGCGACATAACAAATGAGGGATACATGGCCGATGCGGATTCGTTTTCCGAGGGAGAAGCGCGGCTGGCCGCGCCGGATTTCACCAGCCTGTCCGCCCTGTGCGTGATAGCCCGTTACCACCAGACGGCTGCTGACCCGGCCACCCTGGCGCACCAGTTGGGCCTGCAGCCCAGCGAACCGGCCAGCACCCAAGACCTGCTGCGCGCCGCCCGGCACCTGGGCCTGAAGGCCAAGCTCTCGCGCAGCAGTGCCGGCCGGCTACCTCTGACCCCCTTGCCCGCGCTGGCCCTGATGCGCAAGCCCGACGGCAGCCTGCGCACCATCATCTTGGCCCAGTGCGACGGCCAGCGCGTGCTGCTGCAGGATCCCGCGGCGGATGGCGCAGATGCCCGCCCTGTCATCGAACCCCTGGACACCTTCTCCGCCCAATGGACGGGCGAACTCATCCTCGTCGCCAGCCGCGCCAGCCTGGCGGGCGAACTGGCCCGGTTCGACTTCTCCTGGTTCATCACCAGCCTCGTCAAATACCGCAGGCTGCTGGGCGAAGTGCTGCTCATCTCCTTCATGCTGCAGCTCTTCGCCCTGGTCAGCCCCCTGTTCTTCCAGGTCGTCATGGACAAGGTGCTCGTGCACCGGGGCCTGACCACGCTGGATGTGCTCGTCCTCGGCCTCGTGGTCGTCGTCGTTTTCGAAAGCATCCTCAACGGCCTGCGCAGCTACGTCTTCAGCCACACCACCAGCCGCATCGACGTGGAACTGGGCGCGCGGCTGTTTCGCCACCTGGTGCAACTGCCGCTGGCCTACTTCCAGGCCCGGCGCGTGGGCGACTCGGTGGCGCGCGTGCGCGAGCTGGAGAACATCCGCAGCTTCCTCACCGGCAACGCCCTCACCGTGGTGCTGGACGTGCTGTTCTCCGTGGTCTTCATCGCCGTCATGCTGCTGTACAGCGTGCCGCTCACCCTCATCGTGCTCGCCAGCCTGCCGCTGTACTTCGGCCTGAGCCTGGCCGTGGTGCCCCTGTTGCGCCGCCGGCTGGACGCCAAGTTCGCACGCGGCGCCGAGAACCAGGCCATGCTGGTGGAAACCGTCACCGGCATCCAGACTGTCAAGGCCAGCGCGCTGGAACCCTCCTTCGCGCGCCGCTGGGACAACCAGCTCGCGGCCTACGTCAGCGCCAGCTTCAAGACGCAGAACCTTGCTGCCTGGGCGCATGAAGGCGTCAACCTTATCGGCAAACTGGTGAACGCCGCCACCCTCTGGTATGGGGCGCACCTCGTCATGGGAAGCGAACTCACCGTGGGCCAATTCGTTGCCTTCAACATGTTCGCCCAACGCGTGGCCCAGCCCATCATGCGCATGGCACAGTTGTGGACGGACTTCCAGCAGACCGGCATCTCCATGGCCCGCCTGGGCGACATCCTCAACACCCGCACCGAGGTGCCGCCCAGCAGCGCAGCGCAACTGCCGCCCGTCCAGGGCCGCGTCACGCTCGACGGCGTGCACTTCCGCTACCGGCCCGAAGCCGCCCCCGTGCTCGCGGGCGTCAGCCTCGACGTGCGCCCTGGCGAAGTCATCGGCATCGTGGGCCGCTCCGGCTCCGGCAAAAGCACCCTGACCAAGCTGGTCCAGCGCCTGTACCCCCCCGAGCAGGGCCGCATCCTGGTGGACGGCATCGACATCAGCCTCATCGACGCCGCCCAGTTGCGCCGCCAGGTCGGCGTGGTGCTGCAGGAGAACCTGCTCTTCAATCGCAGCGTGCGCGAGAACATCGCCATCGCCGACCCGGCAGCCCCCATCGAGGCCGTCGTGCGCGCCGCCCAACTGGCCGGCGCGCACGACTTCATCAGCGAACTGCCCGAAGGCTACGACACCCTGGTGGGCGAGCAGGGCGGCAGCCTCTCGGGCGGCCAGCGCCAGCGCATCGCCATTGCCCGGGCGCTGTTCACCAACCCGCGCATCCTCATCCTGGACGAAGCCACCAGCGCGCTCGACTACGAAAGCGAAGCCGTCATCCAGCGCAACATGCGCCACATCTGCCAGGGCCGCACCGTGCTCATCATTGCCCACCGCCTCAGCGCCGTGCGGCATGCGCACCGCATCATCGTCATGGACAAGGGCCGCATTGTGGAAACAGGCCCGCACGAAGCCCTGGTCCAGAAGCAGCAGGGCCTGTACGCCCACCTGTGGCGCATGCAGGACGCCGGCCAGCACCAGGGCGGCGGCTACCGCACCGCGCCGCAGCAGCCCACCGCCGCCGCCGGTACCCCGGAGGCGGCGGCATGAGCACGGCCACCACGCAAGACACCGCCGCCGCGCCACGCCACCCCGCCATCGAACTGCTGGGGCGCTACCGCGCCATCCTCCAGGCCGCCTGGGCGCACCGCGCGGAACTGGCGGGCCCCGCCCGCCTGGCGGACGAGCAAGCCTTCCTGCCCGCAGCCCTGAGCCTGCAGGAAACGCCCGTGCACCCCGCGCCCCGGCGCATCGCATACGCGCTCATGGCCCTCTTCCTGGCCGCGATCGCCTGGGCCACCCTGGGCAGGATCGATATCGTGGCCGTGGCCCCCGGGCGCATCATCGTGAGCGACCGCACCAAGCTCGTGCAGCCGCTGGAGAACAGCGTGGTGCAGCGCATCCTCGTGAAAGACGGCGACCACGTGCAGGCCGGCCAGCCCCTGGTGGAACTGGACCCCACGGCCGCCCGCGCCGACAAGGCCAGCCTGCACGAAACCCGCAAGGCCGCCCAGTCGGAATGGCTGCGCAGCCAGATACTGCTGCAGATGCTATTGAAAGAAGAGCATTCGGCGCCCATGCCAAAAGCGCTGCAGCCCCAAATGACCATGAACCAGAACGCCCCCGGCGACTGGACCCCCACGGACAAAGCCGACGCCCAGGCCCAGTTGGCCGCCGAATGGAGCGACATCACCGCCCGCCTGCAACGTCTTGCGGCGGAATACCAACGCCGCCAGGCCGAGGCCGCCACCGTGCGCGCCATGATCGCCAAGCTGGAAGCCACACTGCCCATTGCCCGCCAGCGCGAGCAGGACTTCGCGGCCCTGACGGCCCAGGGTTTCATGTCCGGCCACGCCAACCAGGACCGCACGCGCGAGCGCATTGAGCTGGAGCGCGATCTGGCCACCCAGCAGGCCCGCCTGCTCGAAGCCCAGGCCGCCCAGCGCGAGGCCGAGCAAGGCCGTGCCGCCTACCTGGCCGAAACCCGCAGGGCGCTGAGCGACCGCCACGCCCAGGCCGACCTCAAGCGCCAGCAGACCGCGCAGGAGCTGACCAAGGCCGCCCAGCGCGAACAGCTGGCCACCCTGACGGCCCCCGTCACCGGCACCGTGCAGCAACTGGCGCTGCACACCGAGGGCGGCGTGGTCACCGAGGCCCAGGCCCTGATGGTCATCGTGCCCGACGGCGCCAGCGTGAGCGCCGAAGTGACGCTGGAGAACAAGGACATCGGCTTCGTCGAGCCCGGGCAGGAAGTGGCCATCAAGCTGGAGACCTTCCCCTTCACGCGCTACGGCACCGTCAAGGCCCGCGTGGACAAGGTCACGCAGGACGCGGTGAACGACGAAAAGCGCGGGGCGATCTTCCCGGCCACGCTGGAGCTGCTGCAGACCAGCATCGACGTGGACGGCAAGGCCATCCGCCTGGCGCCGGGGATGAACATCACGGCGGAGATCAAGACCGGGCAGAGGAGGGTTATTGAATACCTGCTCAGTCCCATTCAGCGGGCGGGAAGTGAAAGCTTGAGGGAGCGGTGATGCCCGCCAGACAAAGCGAGTTGCCAAACCATGCCCACCGGGATGATTCTCCGGACCGTTCGCGGAATGGCCAGCGCATGAAAATTCTTCTGGCATGGGAACTGGGTAGCAACTGGGGCCACCTGGCGACGCTGCTGCCGTTGGCGACTCGCCTGCGCGCCGACGGTCACCGCGTGCTCTTCGCCGTGCGCGGACTGGATGGAGACTTATCCCCGCTGCGGCGATGCGGCTTTGACTACGTACCAACACCCATTGCAATTGCACCGCTGCAGACATTGCACGCGGCCCCGGTGCACGGATTCGCGGATGTGCTGGCACGTTGCGGGTTCTCCAATGCACAAACGCTGGTCCAACTAATCCAGGCCTGGGGCGGCCTGCTGCATCTGTTCCAACCCGACGCCGTTGTCTGTAAATACGCCCCCTTGGCAGAATTCGCGACACGAAATTGCCCCGTTTTAGCCATTGGCACGGGATTTGAACTGCCAGCACTTCAGCCTTCGCTATCGTATTTCCACGAAATCAAGGATCAGCAGGCAGCAGCCGCGCACAGGCAAGAGGAGCAAATCCTGCACGCCATGCAGGCAGCCGCCCATGCTGGAGGCTTTGAAAAACCCGGCACCCCTGGCCAGGCATTTAGCCACTCATCACGCCTATGCCTGAGCTGGCCCGCATTGGACCATTTTGGCGACAGAGCAGGCATGGACTATGCGGGACCCGCGGAAAGCCTACCTTGCGAATTGTCCCTGGACGATGCGATACCACCACATCTCCATGGCTCAGAACTCCCGGCCACCCTGGCTTATCTGCGCAAGGAACCTGCGTGGTGGAAAGAATTCACCAAGGAAGCCGTTCACAAATACCCCAGGCGTCAATGGCTGCTCATCGCCCCCAACCTGACCCTGCGCCAGTGCGGCGAGCTTTGCTCACCAACCATAACCGTGGTGAATACATCCGTCGACTGGGCCAGCCCGAAAAGTCATATAGGCAAGAGATTTGACAGCATTATTTGCCATGGTGGTCATGGAATCGTTTCCCAAGGACTGGCAAAAGGCCTTCGGCTACTCATAACCCCCCAGCATATGGAACAACTGCTCCTTGCACGCCGCATCATGGCCGCCCTGCCCGACAGAAGAGGTATTGCCACAATGAATACACAAATACACCCAGGAACATTGATGCAGGAACTGGAGCGGCTGCTAAAAGAACCGGCACCACAAGCACCGGCAATTTTTCAGAAAATAAACCCGCAGCAGTCGATAGAAACTATCGTCAGCCGTATTGAAACCATTGTGGAAAAAGCCCGGGTTTCAATTGACGAAAATTGCGGTATTGAGCACCAGGCGCCAAATGAAGATCAATTCCCCTCATCCTGAACTGCTGGGATGTCTGCTGGCGCTGCTGCCGGCACTGGCGGGCTGTACGCCCAGCACCTTCGAATGGAAGGAAGAAATCCTGCTGCACGACGGGCGCAAGATCATCGCGCAACGCGCAGATGTTGAGGGTGGCTGGGCGGAACCGGGGCAATCCGGCTCCGCCCAGAAACGAACCATCACCTTCCCCGACCCGGACATCCCGAGCAAGCAATATACGCACCAGATCACCGGGAGCACCAACTACCTGCTGGTGGATTTTGAAAACGGTGTGCCGTGGTTGATTGTCGATGTTGGCCCATTTAGCAGCGATACGAAATGCCCGATTGGCTCATATGAAACCTTCACGCAAATCAGTGGAGTATGGCGCAGTGTCAGCTACAGCACATTGCCCAAGCGCTTCAACAAACCAAACATGGCTGTTGAATATACCCCCGATATGCCTGACCCCAGAAAAAGAGGGCAAATGCTGAGCGCTGAAAAAATTCAACAACTCATAACCGGGATGAAAAGATTATTGGCAGGTGCATCTGGAACTACATGGCGTTTGGTTGAGAAGAATGACCATGGCAGACCTATTGATTGTGATTATTACCGCCAACAAGCTGAGGGGAGGAACAAATGAACCGAAAGCGCGTGTCAATGGTCAATGGACCAAACCATTTGCCCTACTTATCCGCTATCAAAAGAAAAGCAATAAAGCGAGTCTGGACAAGCGCCAGGCGCCAAAAATCCATGAAACCTCAAAGCCTGAAAGCAGCACGCCATGCACAGTGACACCCTCAAGACCGCGCCCTGGCGAAACATCCTTCTGACTGTGCTACTGGCCGTTACGGGCTGTGTGGGAACAGGTGGCGAAAGTGCCATAGCAGCAGATGCTCCCGCTTCCGCACAGCAGCTACCGATGAAGGAGCGCCAGCGCATCGCGGCGGAGATGTTCCGAGAGCGGTGCAAGAAGGCTGGGGTATTCATTCACCGGACTGTGGAAGATGTGGAGGGCATCTTCTTGATGAAAATCCGCCCAAAGGGAGTGAATTTTGGAGATCAGTATTCACTGGATGATCCATATGGGGCGGATTTAATGGGTGGTGACGGCTACATATTGAGCTTCTTGAGTGGATATTTTCAAAATACAACAAAACCTGGTCCCAGCCGGCCGCCAAATGCCCCCCTGATCCCGAAGGATATGCATATGTAGAGGCCATTGACCCCAAAGATGGGGTGAGATATAGATATACCGGCTCCAAAAAAGCCACAAGAAAAATGAACATGAACTCCCCAAATGTTCAACTGGAGATAAGAAGAAATCCAAATTTTGATCTAAATATTTACGATTACGTTCTTGAAAGAACTCCGGCCAAAGGCCCACAGCCTCGCTATGGCGTGACCTATGATGACATCTCCACCCGAGAAGAACGGGATTACTGGATTGCAGGGAGTTCCCTCAGAGTCGTTGATTTGCACACCAATGAAATAATCGCTGAACGTGTCGGGTACATGGTGGATTGGGCGCAGGGAAGCACTGTAGGTGGGCGCTCGCCTTGGCTGCTTGCGGCGGATAACGCTTGCCCTGAATTTTCGCCACGCCATGGGGCGACATCTCAGATGTTTCAATCCATTCGTTTTGTCAATAAATCCTTGAAGTCCAAGGGGGATAAATAATGACTGCGCCAACAATTGTCGAATATCTCTCCTATGCCAATCTGCAAATGGCGGCGGAAGCTTTCATCCGGGATGAAGCGACCAATCAATTGCGCAACCAAGGGCTTCCATATATTACAGCCTTGGTAAATGGCAATACCCACGCCAGCCGCTTCGTCGCATCGGAAGCCCAGAAATTCACCAATGAATGGGAAGTCCTCGACCAGAAGGCAAATACGACGACAGGTTTCAGCGGGACGCTGTTTCGCAACCGGGAAACCCGTGAAATCGTCCTGAGCCTGCGCTCCACAGAATTCATAGACGATGCGGCCCGCGACAACAAGGCCACGAACGAACTGGAGATCAAGGAAACCGGTTTCGCCTGGGGCCAGATCGCGGACATGCAGCAGTGGTACGCGGATCTCAAGGACGACCCTGACAAGTTGGGCGCAGGGCAGGCGTTCAGCGTGACGGGCTACAGCCTTGGCGGGCACCTAGCGACGGTGTTCAACCTGCTCAACGCGGGTGCAGCGCAGCGCGTGGTCACCTTCAACGGCGCGGGCGTGGGCTTGGTCAAGGATGGCACTTTGCAGGATGCGCTGGGCGAGTTCAATGAACTGCGCGGCAATACGAATGAACTGGCGGCGCGCTTCACCCAGCCAGGGCTGGCCGCCTTTTACCGCACCGTGCAGGCGGGCCTTGCCAGCGGGCAAACCACTGCCGCGCAGGCCCAGGCGGATCTGACCGCGCTGTACACCGACGCGAACACAGGGGCCACGGTGCTGGGGCAGCAGGGCACCTTGTTGATGAAGGCGCTGAAGGAGATCGAGGCCATTGGCAACGAAGCCGTGCGCGTGACCACGTTGGTGGCGGGCGGGTCGGGGGATGGGGCGAATGCAAGTCCCAAGAATGTGGCGCCTGCGGATATTGCGGGCATGGATTTGAACTACCGACTGGCGATGTCGTTCGCCAGTGAACACACCCAGTCTGCTTCATTGGTTGCGGGAGCAGTGCAGGGCTTTGGCGACAAGAAGTACGCGGGTTATCTGGATAACCAGTACGACGTGGTGGGTGACAGGATCAGCGGGCTGGGGGGCAACGATGCCCTGCAAGGGCGGTTTCTTGAAGACTACCTAGATGACGGGGATGGGGACGACCTGATTGGCGGCGCGCCGTGGGCGGACGTCATCTATGGCGGGGACGGCAGCGATGTCATCTTGAGTGCTGCGCAACTGAATGTGCCGCTGCGCCAAAAACCGGACGATAAGCGGCCGAGGAATTACCCACATCACTACAAAAAGAATAGCTGCTTGCGCTTTTCCCATAAGTGTGATCGGGCAATTTATGTGGCAAAAAAGTCCTCACCACACACTCTGCAGGAGCATGCGCCATGCGTGACTACTGGTTCACCCAATCCGTGTTGGTGGCGTTGGGTTTCTCATCAATGCGCAAGGAGCATCACCATGGTTGAGCACTTTAACCGTCGACAAATCATGAACGCAGCGCTGGGCAGTGCTGCGGCCACGCTATGGAATGGCACGGCTCAGGCAAGCCTGCCTCTACCACCACCCACGCCCTTGGATGAATACATAGAAAAGTATGGATATTTGATATTCACGGGACACTTCAATCGAGTGGTCGCTATCACCCGTGAATTAGGACAGAAACTGCTTGATCCAAATGCAAGCATCGCTCCTGACGAACTTCGTATTTATGATGCGTCGGAGATAAAGAAGTATGGGGGCATATTTTTTGAGATGACTGACGTTGATTTAAAATTAATTAACAAAAACAAGGTAAAACTGGAAGATGTAAAATCATGCAGAATGAGAAAAATTTATTGCTATGGATTTGATATCTCGAGGGAGGATGATAGAGATATATATTATAAAAATTTACTGGGAAGTGATGTTATTCTGTTCCTATCGCCAGGGGGGCACTATGGAAGGAATGCTACCAAATTTCCAGAGCCATTCTTTGTGCGGGCTTTGGCTGCTGGCAATTGGCGCGATGGCTTGCCTCTGCATATAAGTGAATTGGAGCAGGTGACCGGCATTGCAAAGAAGGCAGGCTACATTGAATCACCTCGCGGCACATGCATCAAGAATGGCTGAATAATAATCACATAAGGAAACAATCATGGACAACAATGCAGCCCAGGATATCCTCTCTGGCCAATTTGTGAGCCTGCTAAAGAGATGGGATGATGGAGGTTTTGTGAAACCATATCAAGAAAATACCATTGAGGTATATTTCTTGCAGGAAATGCCCGCACCAACAGCGGAGCAAAAAACGGAGGTAGACAAGTACATAGCGAAAAAGGCTGATGGAAGCTATGAATTCGCTGCTATGAGCCTAGGCCAACAAGCACAGACCCGTGCAGCTTTTGCAGCCATTTCCAAGGTGACGGGACTTCAGTTTGTTTTTGTGAACCATCCTGCCGAAGGTGCCATTCGAATAGGAACCGCAAAAACAATCTTCGGAAATGGCAGTGAGTCTGGGGGGGTTAATTTTCGTTCGTTTAATAAAAATGGCAATCCATCGTGGAATGATATATACATCTCAAAAAAGGCGAATGAGATGTATGGGTTTGGCGACCAGGGATATACTACTCTCTTGCACGAAATTGGCCATGCTTTGGGTTTGGAGCATTTGAGCGAGGCTGCGGAAGGCACCGTGGGTGTCTCTTATAGCCTTGCCGCCTCAGTCATGTCCTACGCAGCATGGTTGGATTCGCAAGGCGGCCGGGCGCAAGGATATAACTTTGGAATGACGCCCCTGACACTGGATATTCTTGCCCTGCAAGCACTCTATGGTACCGGCGCCACTCAGAGCGGGAATACACGATATGTGTTTGACCCAAAATCTCTTTTCCCCATAGAAAAACTTTCCCCTGACGCCAACGACGACACCCACATATATAAAGGGCAGGTACGCGCCCTGTGGGACACCTCCGGCGTGGACACGCTGGATGCGCAGGCATATACCGAAAGCGTCAACATAGACCTGCGCCCAGGGTACCTGAGCTCGATTGGCGGCACCAAGAATATCGCGGTCGCATTCAACGCCCAGATGGAAAACGTAATCGGCGGCAGCGGCAACGACAAGTTGACCGGTAACGAAATCGACAACGAACTGACCGGCGGCAAAGGCAATGACCTACTGTATGGCCGTGAAGGTGTGGACACCTATGTGTTTAACGACGCCTTTGGCAGAGACACGGTGGTGGATACCGATGGGCTGGGCCAGATCAAAATCAATGGACTCAGCGTGGGAGCAGCCCCGGCCTGGGCCATACCGCAAAGCGGCAATCAAGCGTGGGTGACAGAGCTTGCAGGCCAACAATGGCTGATGCAACTGCGCGAAAGTTCAAGCAGCAATACGGGCTACCAGTTACAGATCAATAAATCGGTCAACAACAAAGCCACAGACCCTAACAACACGATCGTGATCGACGACTTCAACGTCGTCCGTGCCATGGGCGAAGCAGGCTACCTGGGCATCCACCTGGACGGCACGCCCAAGCTGGCGCTGCGCGATGCGGGCGGGGCCAACCCATTTGAAGACACGGCGTTTGACCCGGCCACGCTGACGGGCAGCGCCACCATAGCGGAGCACGGGGGCAAAAGCTTCACGGTGTACCTGAACCGCCCGGCACAGGCAGGAGACACGATCACGCTGGGGCTGAGTGCGCTGCAAGAGCAGTTCCAGGTGATTCTGGGGGATTCGACCATCCCCGCCCAAGGCGCAGTGATCACGCTGAGCGAGGGGCAGACCCAGGTGGGGTTTGCGCTGGTGCAGGAAGGGGACGTGCAGGCCAGTGGCGCGGCGCAGTTGAGCGCGACGTACCAGGGGCTGGCGGGACAGGAAGGCGGGCAGGCGGCTCAGGCCACATCCAATGCGTGGAACGTGGCGATTACTACGGATTTGATAGCTGCTTGCGCTTGTGAGAAAGGCGTGGGCGGTCGATTTAGCATGCAACCTGCCAATGATGGGCAATGGCGGAGAGCGGCATGAACAGCGGTTGCCTGGTCCGCAATACCAGTGCTGTGTTTGCTGTTGAATCCATGGAGAAAAAGCAGATGGCAAAACAAAACAGATTTCTGAAAAACACCTACGTGCTGATCGCGGCTGCGTGCTTTGCAGTATCGGGCACTGCCACAGAAGTCATACCGCCTCCTGGGGGCATTCCCTGTGAAGCTGACTGGACCAACCGTAGCCGCTTCGATACCGTGGCTTCGGCGGGATACCTGCAATACCTGGAGCGTCAGGCAGAGCGCGGTGAATTGGCCGTTCAACTGCGTCTGGGATTGGTACGCAGTACCCGCGATGGGCAATGGAGCGCGCCCAAAGACAACAGCTACAACATCCGGTGGCTGGAAAAGGCGCAGGCACAAGGCAGCAAGTCTGCCACCTGGGAACTCGCCAACCTAAAACGCCGCGAAACCACCCACGAAGCCTACCTACGCGCGGCCATGGAAGCCGCCGAAGAAGAAGGCAACCCATGGGCCGCCACCCACCTGATGAACCTGACCAACGGACGCTATGGCTCGCGCAGCAAGCCGACGGCCTGCGCTGAGTCTGCAATGGTTGATCACCAATGTGCCCCCCCTGAACTGCTGCCAATTTCCACGGCCCGCAAATGGGCCGAAATTGCGGCGGAAGGGGGCAATGCGCAGGCGCAGGAGTGGCTGTGTGTAGCAGCCGCCGAAGGCAAGCCAGAACGAGGTCAACCTCAAGATGACAAAGAAGCATTCAAGTGGTGCCAGATAGCAGTTCGCAATACTTGTGCTTATTGGCCATTGATGTGGCTAGGCATTCTAAATAAAAAAGGGATGGGAGAAGATGCGAGCCGGATAAAGCAATGGAATAAGCAACCTTGGCGCAATCCATCAGGACATTTCTTCGCACCCTAAATTTTATTTGCAAAGGAAAATAAAATGGAAAAGACAATTATAAATTCTCTTAATATTTCCGAGGCAATGACTCGACTGGAGAATCTGCGAAGAGTACATGCCGGACAAGTCATCAAAGTGGCATTTCTTTCGGAAGCACCAAACTACGCCACAAGCTCATTGGATGCGTATTGGGAAAAATACTTTCCGCAGGTGCAAAAGAGCAGTCCAGGAACGGGGTGGCATCAATATATTGAAGATGAGTACAACGAAGCCACGCGTATTCATGATACCTTTCAACCCATCCTTGGCGAAATGCAACAGGTATTGTTCAATCAAGCTATCAAGAAATGGAGCGATACCTATGCCAATGTCAATTTCGTGTTAGTGAGCGATCCTGCTCAGGCCGATGTGCGCGTGGGTTTGTCCGACGACGACAACATCAACTTTGCGCCTGGTGCCTTGGCGGATGCTGGCCGAGCCAAGCTGGGAGATGTATATCTGAACACGTCCCTTAAGTCCAATTTGTCCAGCACTCGGACAATGTCGGCGCTATTTCATGAATTCGGGCATGTACTGGGCTTATCACACCCTTCAAGCAAAGAAGGAGATGGTCCATTACCTGCAGAATATGGATCTCAGCAATATTCAGTAATGTCTTATGGGTCGGTGCTTCAGACGTTCAATCCAGCCACCCCAATGCTGTTCGATGCTTTGGGGTTACAGAAGATAGGAACATTAAAGTCCAATGTCAACCTAGGGGACACGACCTATGGCTTTGCTGATGAAAGCATAGGAAGACTGTTGATTGACAATGGTGGTAATAACGATACGATTGATGCAGGTGCTACCACTACCGCCAATGAAATTGACCTGCGCTCTACTGATTTTGAGAGCAGTGTAGCATATTTTAGCTCCATTGGCGTAGGGTCGGGAAATTATAATGTTGCCATCTATGATGGCAGCAAAATGGAGAATGCCATTGGAGGTGGTGGCAGTGATGTCATTATTGGCAATGACGCTGATAATAAAATAGATGGCGGCAAGGGCAATGACCAGCTACAAGGGGGACTTGGTAACGACACCTACCAATTTGTCGGTGGCTTTGGCAAGGACAAAGTACAGGACCAGGACGGCCTGGGCAGTATTCAGATTGACGGCAAGACCCTGGGCACGGCCAAGGCGGCAGGCAAGGCCAACATCTGGGTCGCGGATCTGGAAGGCCAAAAAATCGGCTTGGCCGCCTACAACGACAGCAGCTCCAGCACGGGCAAGAAACTGGTCATCACCCGCGCAGGCAGCACGGCGGACAGCATCACCATCAACAACTTCGACCTGACGCGGGCAGTCGGCGAAGCAGGCTACCTGGGCATCCACCTGGACGGCACGCCCAAGCTGGCGCTGCGCGATGCGGGTGGCCCCAACCCCTTTGAAGACACGGCGTTTGACCCAGCCACGCTGACGGGCAACGCCACCATAGCGGAGCACGGGGGCAAAAGCTTCACGGTGTACCTGAACCGCCCGGCACAGGCGGGAGACATGATCACGCTGGGGCTGAGTGCGCTGCAAGAGCAGTTCCAGGTGATCCTGGGGGATTCGACCATCCCCGCCCAAGGCGCAGTGATCACGCTGAGCGGGGGGCAGACCCAAGTGGCATTTGCGCTGGTGCAGGAAGGGGACGTGCAGGCCAGTGGCGCGGCGCAGTTGAGCGCGACGTACCAGGGGCTGGCGGGACAGGAAGGCGGGCAGGCGGCTCAGGCCACATCCAATGCGTGGAGCGTGGCGCTGCAAGACCTGCCGGAAGCGGCAACACGCACCATCCGGGGAGACCAGCATGGGTACTTGATCAATGGTGTCTATGCCTCGGGCGTGGACGAATGGGGCAGGCTCTGGCTGGAGGACGGCACGATTGCCAACGGGGTGACCGAGGCGGGGTTTGCGGACGTGCTGGGGGGCTACAACGGGCAGGCGGTCCAGCGCGACAGGATCAGCGGGCTGGGCGGCAACGACGCCCTGCAAGGGCGGTTCTACGAAGACTACCTGGATGGCGGGGATGGAGACGACCTGATTGGCGGCGGGCCGGGGGCGGACGTCATCTATGGCGGCGACGGCAGCGACGTCATCTTGAGTGCTGCGCAACTGAATGTGCCGCTGCGCCAAAAGCCGGACGATAAGCCTGACATTCCTGCGGGGGCTGTGGTGCTGCAGCAGGGGCCGACGTGGGCAAGGTATCGCCTGAATGGGGCTACCTACATTCTGGGCGGGGGCACCACCGATGAAGTGGACAGCAACCATGAATGGGTGCCTGCCGGTACTGGCGACATGGAAAGTGCGGGTGACTTTGCGGATGGCGGCGCAGGGGACGACTACATCGCAGGCGGCCTGGGCGCCGATCGCTTCATGGGCGGCAGCGGCAACGATGAGATTTGGGGCAACGGCAATGACGACATCATCGACGGCGGCGATGGGGACGACCGTTTGAACGGGGACGGCGTTGTTGCGGCTGGGTCTTACGAGAGTACTGCGCCCGAACGGCATGGCGCGGACTTCATAGATGGCGGCCTGGGTAACGACAGCATCGTTGGCGGCGGCGGCGATGATCAGTTGTTTGGCGGGGCGGGGGACGACCGCATTTTTGGCGATGAGGATGTCGTCGGCTCTTTGGACGGCGCTTTTCATGGCAGCGACTTCATCAGCGGGGAGGATGGCAATGACCTGCTGATTGGGAACGGCGGTGACGATGTTCTGTACGGTGGCGAAGGCAACGACGAGATTCAGGGCGACAGTTCAGGGGTTGCGGGCCAGTTCCACGGCGCGGACTTTCTGGATGGCGGCAATGGCAATGACGTGCTGTTTGGCGGCGGCGGGGCCGACGAACTGATTGGCGGCAACGGCGACGACGTTCTGTCAGGCGACGATGTGGAAGTGGACGGGCAGTTCCACGGTGCAGATCGCTTGGACGGTGGGGATGGCAATGATGTGCTGTTTGGAGATGGCGGCGCGGACGAACTGATTGGCGGCAGTGGCAACGATCAGCTTGAAGGCGATGCCGTGGACGTCGCCGGCCAGTTCCACGGCGCGGACTATCTGGATGGCGGCGATGGCGACGACACGCTGTATGGGCAGGGCGGCGACGACGTGCTGCTGGGCGGCAAGGGCGATGACTACCTGGAAGGTGACGATGACCAGGTGCCGTCGCAATTCCACGGCAATGACTTGCTCGATGGCGGCGATGGCAACGACCAGATGCGCGGCCAGGGCGGCAACGACACGCTGCTGGGTGGGCTGGGCGACGACATTCTGGATGGCGACGATGGCGACGACGTGCTGGACGGCGGCGAGGGCAGCAACATCCTGCATGGCGGCGCGGGCAACGACAGCATCATCGTAGGGGCGGACGATGGCGCTTGGGGTGGCGAGGGAGACGATACGTTTTGGGTCAACGGCCCCGGGCAAGTGATTGATACCGAGGGGCGCAATACGTATTACATCGCCGCCTCGGCTTCTGATGCCGGCGCGAACGGCGTGCTCAACGTCCCGCGCCTTGAAATCGGGCCGCAGGACACCCTGGTGTTTGAGGGGCTGGACGTGAGCCAGGGGCTGGGTACGGAAGGAGGTATCCGCTTGAGCTTCGCCGATTTCAATGGCGTGCAGGTGCCGGTCTTGTGGGGCGGCGCAACGGCGGTGATGTTGTCGAATGTCGGTTTGGCGGATTCCATCCGGGTCCAAGGGGCCGGAGGCGAGGTTGTGACCGTCAATCTGGGCGATGTGGCCGTTGCCAGTGCTGTGCCGCAGACCGTGCAGACCGATCAGGACGGCGCGAATGTGCATACAGGCGGCGGAGATGACTTGGTGCAACTGGACGGGGCGCATTCCACCGCAAGCACGGGTGAGGGGCGAGACAGCATCACCATCCATGGCACGGCAGCCACGGTTGATGCCGGGGGCGGAGCGGACCGCGTGTGGATCACCGCGCCCGATGCCGTCGTCACGCCGGGCGCCGGGGATGACCAGCTTTGGGTCAGCGCGGCCCACACCACGGTCGTGCTGCATGGGCGGGACGGGCAAGGCAACCCTCTGGTCCAGGGGGACGACAGGCTGGTTTTGACGGGCTCTGCCGCGAGTGTGGTCCTGGATGTGGGCGAGGATGTCGATCTGGCGAGCGTGGAGCCGTACTTCAGCCTGGACGAAAGCGGCCAAGTGGGTTTTGTGCTGAAGACGGGCGACCCGCAAGCGGGGACGGCCCAGACGATGACGGTCCGAATGGATGTCGAAGACTTGGAAGACTTGGCAACCCCTGTGGATCTGGCCGGGCGCATCACCCTGAAGCGGGGCGACGAACTGGTGGCGCTGAGCACTGTGGCAGGTGCAGGCATCAAGCTCGTGGGCTCGTCAGGGGACGATCAACTGGAGGGAACTGCGGGCAATGACACCCTGCTGGGTGGAGATGGCGATGACTTTTTGATGGGTGGCGATGGTGCCGACGTCATTGATGGTGGGGCGGGTACCACGATCACGGTAGATGAGGCGGGCGCTGATACGTATGTGATTCGCACGGCGTCCCATGGGGGAGGTTTGCTGCAGGCAGAATTTTACGGAGATATTGAGAGAAATAATTTCCTGGATTTTGCAGATGCCATTGAAGGGGATGTGAGTTTTGTTCAGGATGGTGATGATTTGCGGGTAATGGTCAGAGGGGAGCTGGTTGCGCAATTGCAGAATGTGCATTCGTACGATTTGCCGTTTGCAGGGGCCAGGTTCTCGGACGGAACGCAATGGGATGCCAATATGCTGGCGCAGCGTGCATATGGTGGCTTGGCGGGTTCAGGGGCCATTCACGGCACTCCTGGCGATGACATCATGAGGACTGGCGATGGAGATGACGTCATATACGGAGAAGATGGGAATGATGTCATTTTCAGTGGCGCTGGGAACGATATTTTGGATGGTGGCCCTGGAGACGATGCCCTGAATGCAGGAGATGGGGACGATGAGTTGAGGGGCTTGAGCGGCTCGGACGTGGCCATGGGAGGGAGTGGGCGAGATACTTATGTGGTGGGTGCGGGTGCGACTTTGTATATCCGTGATTCTGCTCAACAAGTCAATGTGCTTCGCTTCTCTGGAGTGGTGAATTTTTCAGATATTGCGGTCACACGTTCCGGAAAAAATCTGGTCTTGGCTGCACCTTCGCTGGATGGGCAAAAAACTTCTACATTCATTATTGAGAATTTCAGCGATGATCAAGCCGGTTTTGAAAAATGGCAGATTGAGACTGGCTCCGAATCGTATACGCTCTTGAGTATCCTGCCGCCATCTATCATTTCCCCCCAAAAGGGTAGCTACGAAGCATATAAGGCAGATGCCGAGCGGCAGCTGGATGAAATATACAAAAATATTGAGAACCATCAAATTATATTGAATGAGGTGAAGGCGCATTCGGAAAATATAGCCAGTTTGGATATTGGTTCCGGCGTCAACTTCTCACAGTCTGTGATCGCCAATCGCCTAGTTACTGAATTCAGGCAAGAGAAGCATCTTGTACTGGAAAGGGGCACTGAAGATAAGGTGATCCCAACAACCAAGGAGGTATTGGTTAGAAAATACCCTATCCTGGATCCCAAGGCGGGAATTGCCGGCGTTGACATTCCCCAAGGGGCTTATTGGAGATTTGAAGATCCATACACCAAAAATGTAACTGATTCGAATGGAAACATCAGACAGGAAACCCATTACAAGACGCTTGCCGTTTACCGGGATGAGGTAAGCACGAAGCATGTCAAGGCACCCAAGATGATTTCGCGCGAGGTCTGGGATGATGTTTCATATTCTTATACGCAAACAGTAATCGGCACAGACGTTGCGGTACGGACATGGGATATACAAGGCACATCAGGTGATGATGTCATCACAGTGGGCGATTACGCACGTTGGTCGGGGGTGGGACGTATTAGCGGTAATGATGGTGACGATACACTGATTGTGCGATCCGGCTTCGATGGAAGTCTGGCATTGCCAGTGGGAATGTTTCTTGACGGAGGAATTGGCGACGACCTTCTGATCGGGGCATTAGGATCAGATGTATTGGTTGGTGATGCGGGTACGGATGTGCTGCTGGGAGGCGGCGGCTCAGATACCTATATTGTCGATGCGGGTGATGTTGTTGCAGATTTTTCAGTAGGCCCTAGGGGTGAATATGACAGAGTCATACTTCCTGGCTCTGTAAAGCTATCTGATTTGCAAGTTGAAATCAGTGACTGGGCCCCTGATGGGCTTGGCGAGGCGTCCAATGCCTCGGGTATGAAGGCGGTGAGGTTGAGTTGGTCTGAGACAGAGTGGGTAACCATTGTGTTGCCCGCTACTTATCTTTCTGATGAAAAAGCAGGAATTGCACCGAGACACCTTAGTTATGATTTCGGAAACGGAAGGCTGATTTTTGATGCCGCATCTGCAATTGATTATGCTCACAGCCAAGGTACTGAGATTATTGAGGTAGAGGGTGTCAGCCTTGGATTGGCAGATTTTTTGCATTCTCTTGGAGTGCAAGACTTGAGAAGCTGGCCTGGAATCCAAGTGGATGAGGCGGTTTACGCGAACAATGATGATGAAATAATTTACGGAGACGCATCGGATGATGTACTGATCGGCGGGAACGGCAAAGACACGCTTATTGGTGGAGATGGCAATGACTTGCTCATTGGTGACAAAATAATCATCGGCGGTGCAATGATTATTGGCGGCGCGGACGTCGAATTGGTAAGCGGCACAATGGGTGGTGATGGAGATGTATATAAAGGAGGGAGAGGAGATGATCTGGGTTGGTTGACTGCTGGCGCAGATACCATTTATTTCAACATGGGGGATGGTATTGATACATACCAATCTTGGGAAACGTATACCGATTGGAAATTCTATTACGGGATGAATTTCTATGCTCCTGGAGGAGCGCCAGATCCATTGCCACAGAATATAGGGGCAGAAGATACGATTGTGCTTGGCGAAGGATTGCATTTGTCTGGTATGCACATTGAGAAAGTGCCCTCGTCGGGACTGGGTGTTGGTGACGGCAATGCCTGGCGCAAGGATCTCATCGTTACTTTTGACGGCACCGATGACCGGCTTATTTTTACGATGGGGGCTGACCTTCGTTTGAATTTCGTAGAAAGTGGGACGGTGCCCACGCCGCAGCCCGAAGAACCGAACCGTGCTCCTGTAGTGGCCCAGCCCCTGCCCGAAGCCCACCTGCGAGCCTCACAAGCCTGGGCCTACACTCTGGTCGGAGACAGCTTTACCGACCCGGACGCAGGCGACGTACTGACCTACAGCGCCACCCTGTCTGACGGCAGCCCCCTGCCCGAATGGCTCAACTTCGACGCCGCTACCCGCACCTTCAGCGGCACTCCCACGAGCACAGCCGCAAGTGCCATGAACCTGACAGTGACAGCCACCGATGCCGGCGGCCTGAGCGCCAGCCAGCCCCTGGCCCTGCACATCCAACCTGCACCACCCCCTTTGCCCAGCCCCACCCACCAAGGCACCAGCGCCAACGACACTCTCAAAGGCGGCGCAGGTGACGACATCCTGGACGGCGGGGCAGGCAACGACACCCTCAAAGGGGGCCTGGGCAACAACACTTACCTGTTCGGACGCGGAGACGGGCAAGACCGCATCAGTTCCCAATACGACACCACGGAAGGCAAAACCAACACCCTGCAACTCAAACAAGGCATTACGGCATCCGACCTCACCCTGCGGCGCGACGGCGCAAACCTCATCGTCGGCATTGTGGGCACCCAAGACCAAGTCCTCGTTGAGAACTTCCTGTACCTGGACGACAGCGCCAACATCTGGAACCCAGTGCAGCAAATCCGCCTGGAGGACGGCTCCGTACTCACCCGCCAGGACATCGTCTACCAACTCCTGCAAGGCAGCAGCGCTGACGACACCCTGCGCGGCACCACAGGCGACGACACCATCGACGGCGGAGCGGGCAACGACACCCTCTCGGGTGGCCTGGGCAATAACACCTACTTGTTCGGACGCGGGGACGGACAAGACCGCATCACCTTCCTCTACGACACCACGACCGGCAAGCTCAACACCTTGCAGTTCAAGCCCGGCGTGGCCTCCGCAGATATCTCGCTGCGACGTGAAGGCGCGAACCTGGTGGTAGCCATCGCCGGCACCCAGGACCAAGTGCTGGCGGAAAACTTCCTGTACCTGGACGATAGTGCCAACGTGTGGAATCCCTTGCAGCAGATCCGCTTCGACGACGGAACCACCTGGGGGCTCCAAGACATCGTGAACCGGCTCATGCAAGGCACCACCGGCGCGGACAACATGAAAGGCACGTCAGGAGACGACATGATGGACGGCGGTGCAGGCAACGACATCCTGAACGGCGGTGCCGGCAATGACCAGCTCATTGGCGGAGAAGGCGACGACCAACTGCTGGGCGAGGCGGGTGACGATGCCCTGGACGGTGGCGCGGGCAACGACACTCTCTCGGGCGGCCTGGGCAATAACACCTACTTGTTTGGACGCGGGGACGGACAAGACCGCATCACCTTCCTCTACGACACCACGACCGGCAAGCGCAACACCTTGCAATTCAAGCCCGGCGTGGCCTCCGCAGATATCTCGCTGCGACGTGAAGGCGCGAACCTGGTGGTAGCCATCGCCGACACCCAGGACCAGGTGCTGGCGGAAAACTTCCTCTACCTGGACGATAGTGCCAACGTGTGGAATCCCTTGCAGCAGATCCGCTTCGACGACGGAACCACCTGGGGGCTCCAAGACATCGTGAACCGGCTCATGCAAGGCACTACCGGCGCGGACAACATGAAAGGCACGTCAGGAGACGACGTGATGGACGGTGGCGCAGGCAACGACATCCTGAACGGCGGCGCCGGCAATGACCAGCTCATTGGCGGAGAGGGCGACGACAAACTGCTGGGTGAAGCTGGCAACGATACGCTGGGCGGAGGAGCGGGCAGCGACACCCTCTCGGGTGGCCTGGGCAACAACACCTACCTGTTCGGACAGGGCGACGGGCAGGACCGTATTACCTTCCTCTACGACACCAGTGCGGACAAGCTCAACACTTTGCAGCTCAAGGAAGGTATTTCCACCTCCGATATCACGCTCCAACGCGATGGGGCGAACCTGCTGGTAGGCATCACGGGCACGCAGGACCAGATGCTGGTGGAAAATTTCCTTTACCTCAACAACAGCGCCAACGTCTGGAATCCCGTGCAGCAGATCCGCTTCGATGACGGTACGACCCTCTCGCACCAGGAAATCGTCAACCAGCTCACGCTTGCCTCCCGTGCGCAACCCGTGCAGCAGCAGGCACAGCAGCTGGTACAGGCCATGGCCGCATTCGCGCCAGCGGGAGCCATGCTGACCAATGGGTTCGGGACGACCGTGGAGGCCGCTCCGACCAAACCTTTCCTGATCGGGGTCGATTCGAGGTAATCCGGGGGTGCGGAGCCTGGGGGGCCGCACCGCATCAGCACGGCAAGCACCGTGAATTGCCGGGCTTAGAACGTGTTTACGATCTAGCCCGCATCCAGCGCCATGAGCACGTCGTAGCACGCGCCCATGTTGTGGTAGTCCACCTTGCCCGCGTTGCTCTTCTCGCGCGTGTGGTTGCGGTTGGCGCCGTCGAGGATGCGGAACCACGCGCCGTGCGCGTGGTCCACGAAGTGCTCCCAGCAGTAGGCCCAGATGCGCTCGTACCACTGCCAGTAGCGCGCATCGCCCGTGCGCAGGGCCAGGATGGCGGCGGCGGCCAGGCTCTCGGCCTGCACCCAGTGGTACTTGCCGCCGTCGCAGACGCTGCCGTCCGGCGCCGTGCCGTAGACGATGCCGCCGTGGGCGGCATCCCAGCCCTTGTCCAGCGCCGCGTCGAACAAAAAGCACGCGCAGGGCAGGTGCCAGTCGGCAGGCGCCAGGGCGTCGAGCTGCAGCAGCAGCTTGGCCCATTCGGTCTGGTGCCCGATCTGGAAGCCCCAGGGGCGGAAGATGTTGGTCCTGTCGTGGCGGTTGTACTCCCAGTCCACGGACCAGTCCGCGTGGAAATGCTCCCAGATCCAGCCGTCGGACAGGGCCGCCTGGCGCTGGCAGATGCCCTGGGCCAGTTGCTCCGCGCGCTCGATGTAGCGCCACTCGCCACTGGCGCGGAAGGCCGAGATCATGGCCTCGCAGGCGTGCATGTTGGCGTTCTGTCCCCGGTAGTCCGTCAGCGCCCAGCCGGGCGAGGCTTCGTCGGCGTACAGCCCGTGCTGCGGCTGCCAGAAGCGCTGCTCGGCGGTGTCGAAGGCCTCGGCCAGCCAGCCGCGCGCCTCGGGCACGCCGGCTTCCAGCGCGCGGGCGTAGGCCAGCATCACGAAGGCCATGCCGTAGCAGTGCCGCGTGGCATCCAGCACCGTGGCGCGGCCGCCATGCCAGTCGATCAGCCAGGCGTAGCCGCCCGTGGCCGGGTCCAAGAAGGCGGTGCGCAGAAAGCGCAGCGCGTGCAGCATGCCGTCGCGATAGCGCGCCTCGCCCGTGGTGCGGTACAGCATGGCGTGCGTGACCACGAAGCGCGTGGCGCTCACGAGATGGCGGGTGCGCACGTCATAGACCGTGCCGTCGTCCAGGAAGAAGTGGTACATGCCGCCGCTGGCGTCCGTCGCCACGGGGTCGTAGAACGCCATGGTCTGGCGGATGTGCGCGCGCAGGAAGTCGCTGGACCGGAAGTCCGGCCGGGGTGGGGTCATGGGTGTCTCCTCAGCGCAGCCGCTGCAGCAGCCCGGCCGTCGAGCCGTCCAGCCCCGTGGCGTCGCCGCTGGCCAGCCGGGCTTCGAGGTCCTTGGCCAGCACCTTGCCCAGCTCCACGCCCCACTGGTCGAAGCTGTTGATGCCCCACAGGCTGCCGCTCACGAACACGCGGTGCTCCTGCAGCGCGATCAGCGCGCCCAGCGATGCGGGCGTGAGGGCCTCCAGCAGCAGGAAGGTGCTGGGCCGGTTGCCCGGGAAGTGGCGGTGGCCGTCGTCCCCGGCCTTGCCCACCATCAGCGCCTGGGCTTGCGCCAAGGCGTTGGCGAGCAGCTTCTCGTGGTGGCCCGGCAGCGGATGCGCGGCGTGGCGCACGGCGACGATCTCCAGCGGCAGCACGTCCGTGCCCTGGTGCAGCATCTGGAAGAAGGCGTGCTGGCCGTTGGTGCCCGGCTCGCCCCACAGCACGGGCGAGGTGGCATAGGGCAGCGTCTCGCCGTCCAGCCCCACGCGCTTGCCGTTGCTTTCCATTTCGAGCTGCTGCAGGTACGCGGGCAGGCGGCGCAGCGCGGCGTGGTAGGGCGCGATGCAGCGGCTGGTGAAGCCGTGGAAGTTGCGGTACCACACGTCGAGCAGGCCCAGCCGCACGGGCAGGTTCTGCGCCAGCGGCGCGGTGCGGAAGTGCTCGTCCATGGCATGCGCGCCCGCGAGCAGGTCGCGGAAACCCGCCGAGCCGATGGAAATCGCCAGCGGCAGGCCGATGGCCGACCACAGCGAGTACCGCCCGCCCACCCAGTCCCAGAAGCCGAAGGTGGTGGTGATGCCCAGGGCCCTGGCCGCCTCGACGTTGGTGGTGAGCGCCGCGAAATGGCGCGCCACGTCCCGCCCGCCCTGCTGCGCGAACCACGCCAGCGCCGAGCGGGCGTTGGCCATGGTCTCGGCCGTGGTGAAGGTCTTGGACGCGATGAGGAACAGCGTGCTCTCGGGCCGCAGCTGCTGGAGCACGCCGTGCAGCTCGTGCCCGTCCACGTTGGAGACGAAGTGCAAGCGCTTGCCCGGCGCGCGGAATTCCTCCAGCGCCAGCGTGGCCATGTGCGGGCCGAGGTCCGAGCCGCCGATGCCGATGTTCACCACGTCGGTGATCGCGCCGTCGGCACGCACGCCGTCGGCATAGGCCAGCATGGCATCCAGCGTGGCGTGTACATCCGCCAGGTGGCCGGCGATGGCGCCGTCATCCCCCGGCAGCGCCAGGCCCGCGGGGCGGCGCAACAGCGTGTGCAACACGGCGCGGCCTTCGGTGGTGTTGATGGCCTGGCCGCCGAACATCGCGTCGCGCCGGGCTTCCAGGCCGCAGGCGCGGGCCATGCCCAGCAGCAGGTTCTCGGTGTCCGCATCCCACAGGTTCTTGGACAGGTCGGCGAACACGTGGGGCGCCGGCTGGCTGAAGTGGCTGAACCGCTGCGGGTCCTGCGCGAACGCCTGCCGCAGGTCCAGGCGGCGTCCGTGGTTGGCGAAGGTGGCCTGCAGCAGAGGCCATTCGGGGGTTTGGTCGCAACGAAGAGGCATGGGGTTCGGACGATGGATGGGATGGCAGCCGCCGATAGTAACTTGATTACTTAAATCTACACAATATTCATGTAACGAGATTACAATTCCTCCCCGACATACGGAGACATCCCATGAGTTTTGACCTCGTTCTGTTCGGCGGCACGGGTGACCTGGCCTGGCGCAAGCTCATGCCGGCGCTGTTCCAGGCATTCCGCCACGGGACGCTGCCCGAGGGGGGACGCATCATCGCGGTTGCGCGCGACGACCTGAGCCACGAACAATACCGCAGCCTGATCCAGTCCCGCTTCGACAGCGTGGACCTGGCCAAGCGCCCCACGCCCGACGAGTTCGAGCGCTTTGGCGCCCTGCTGCATTACCTGCGCATGGACCTGTCGCAGACGCAGGACTACGCCCGCCTGGCCGACATGCTGCGCGAGCGCGGCGCCGACACGGTGGTGATGTACGTGGCCACCGCGCCCAGCCTGTTCACCAACGTCTGCGAGCAGATTGCCGCCGTGGGCCTGAACGGCCCGCAAACGCGCGTGGTGTTGGAAAAGCCGCTGGGCCACGACCTCAAGTCGAACCAGGCCATCAACGACACGCTGCGCCGTGTGCTGCGCGAGGAGCAGGTGTTCCGCATCGACCACTACCTGGGCAAGCCCTCGGTGCAGAACCTGTTCGCCATGCGCTTCGGCAACGCGCTGTTCGAGCCGCTGTGGCGGCGCGAGACCATCGCCAACATCCAGATCACCATCGCCGAGGAGCTGGGCGTGGAGACGCGCGGCGCCTTCTACGACCAGACCGGCGCGCTGCGCGACATGGTGCAGAACCACGCGCTGCAGCTGCTGTGCGCCATCGGCATGGAGCCGCCGATCAACTCCGGCGCCAACGCGATCCGCGACGAAAAGCTCAAGGTGCTGCAGTCGCTCAAGCCCTGGAGCATGGAGACCATCGGCCAGCACGTGATCCGCGGGCAGTACGTGGCCGGCAACGCGCACGGCCAGAGCGTGCCCGGCTATCTGCAGGAAAAGGGCGTGGCCCCGGACAGCACCACCGAGACCTTCGTGGCGCTGCGCACCGAGATCAGCAACTGGCGCTGGGCCGGCGTGCCGTTCTACATCCGCACCGGCAAGCGGCTGGCGGGGCGCGATGCGCACATCGTCGTGAACTTCCGCCCCGTGCCCCACCCCATCTTCCGCATGCCCTCGGGCGCGGCCAACCGCCTCGTCATCAACCTGCAGCCCAAGGATGGGCTGGAGCTGCACCTGCTGGCCCAGGGCGCGGCCCAGCACCAGACGGAGCCCGCGCTGTCGCAGGCGCAGCTGAACCTGGACTTCGACCAGCGCTTCGGCACCGAGCGCGTGGGCGCCTACGAGCGCCTGCTGCTGGACGTGATCGCGGGCCGCCTGAACCTGTTCGTGCGCAGCGACGAGCAGGAGGAAGCCTGGCGCTGGGTGGAGCCCATCCTGCAGTTCTGGAAGAACGACCCGGCGGGCCCGCGCCCCTATGCGCCGGGCAGCTGGGGCCCGAGCGCGGCCAGCGCGATGATCGCGCGCGATGGCTTTTGCTGGAGCGAGGAGATGTAGGGCATCCCCCTGAGGCGCTTCGCGCCTTCCCCCTTCTCTCGAATGGCTGCGCCATTCGGGAAGGGGGACGCAGCCGGTGCGGCGGGGCGGCCCTTGCACGGCTGCCGCTGGCCTGGGGCGCGCCAGTTTTTACGTGTGCAGGACAACAACACCTATGTCGGCTGCGGTCCCACCAGTTCTATGGGGAGGCCGTCGGGGTCGGCGATGAAGGTGAACGGCGCGCCCGTGAACGGGTCGGTGCGCACCGGCTCCGCCGCCACGCCGTGCGCGGCCAGCGCGCGCAGGCTGGCATCCAGGTCGGCCACCCGCAGCGCCAGGTGGCGCAGGCCGCGGGCCTCGGGGTAGGACGGGCGCGGCGGCGGGTCGGGGAAGGAGAACAGCTCCACCTGCGTGCCGTCGGGCAGTTGCAGGTCGAGCTTGTGCGACTGCCGCTCGGCGCGGAACACCTCGTTCACCACGCGCAGGCCCAGCACTTCGGTGTAGAAGCGCCGCGAGCGCGCATAGTCGCCCGCGATGATCGCCACGTGGTGGATGCCGCCGACCTGCAGGGCGGCCGCAGCGCTCATTCCCCGGTGCCCGCGATGTCCAGCGCGCGCGATGCGCCGTACAGCGCCGGGGTGGCGCTCGGGTCGATGACCCAGCAGGGGATGGACGCGAGGTAAGGCGCAAAGCGCCCCTTGGACTCGAAGCGCGCGCGGAACGGAGACTGGTCAAACCACGTGCCCAAGCGCGGCACCATGCCGCCGCCGATGAACACGCCGCCGCGCGCGCCCAGCGTCAGCGCCAGGTTGCCCGCCACGCTGCCCAGGAAGCCGCAGAACAGCTCCAGCGCCTCCAGCGCCAGCGGGTCATTCGACTGCAGCGCGAGTTCCGTCACCTGCGCGGCCGAGCTCACCTCCGCACCCCCGCGCTGCGCGAGCCGGCGCACCGCGTGGTACAGGTCCACCAGCCCGGCGCCGCACACGGCGCGCTCGGCCGAGACGTGGCCGTAGCGCTCCTGCAGGATGGCCAGTACATCGAATTCACGCTGGGTCTGCGCGGGCAGCGTCACGTGGCCGCCCTCGCCCGACAAGGGCACGCCCGCGATCGACCCGGGCGGGAACACCAGGCCCGACACGCCCAGCCCCGTGCCCGGCCCCACGAGCGCGATGGCCGCGCCCGGCACGGCCTCGCCGCCGCCCACGGGGCGCAGCAGGTCGGGCGTGAGCAAGGGCAGCGCCAGCGCCAGCGCGGTGAAGTCGTTGATGACCACCAGCCGCTCGAAACCGAAGGCCTCGCGCACCGCGCGCTGCGAGAAGCTCCAGCTGTGGTTGGTCATGCGGATCGCGTCGCCCGTCACGGGGTTGGCGATGCCGAAGGCCGCCTCGCGCGGCGTGGGCACGCCCACTTCGCGCAGGTAGGCCGCAAGCGCAGCGTCCACGGTGGGGAACTGCGCGCAGGGCAGCACGCGCGTGTCGTTCAGGGGGCTGCCGGGCGATGCCTGCCAGGCCAGGCGGATGTTGGTGCCGCCGATGTCGGCAAGAAGGCGCAATGGATGCATGGGGCGTGTATGGTGGGTCGATAGCTACCAAAAATATAGCTATCAGCGCTTGATGGACAAGCGCTGGAGGCTGTTTTTACCTGAAATCAGCAACCCCGGAAAGACCAAAGCCCTGCTCAGGCCAGGCGCTCTTCGGTCTTGGCATCGAACCAGTGCGCGTTGGCGGGCGCCACGGCCAGGCCCACGTTGTCGCCGGGCTGCACGCGGGTCTGCGCATCGGTGCGCAGCGTGACGTGGCCGGCGGCGGTGTCCACCATCACGTAGGTATCCGGCCCCGTGGGTTCCACCACGCTCACCCGGCCGCGCCAGGGCGCATCGCCTTGCAGCTGCAGGTGCTCGGGGCGCACGCCCAGCAGCATGTCGGCCGCGCCGGCGGGCGGCGCCAGGTCCAGCGAGGCGCCTTCGATGCCGAACTGCCCCGCCGCCCGCGCGCCGCCGCGCAGCAGGTTCATGGTGGGGGAGCCGATGAAGGTGGCCACGTAGGTGTTGGCCGGGCGGTTGTAGATCTCGTCGGGCGTGCCGAGCTGCTGCACCACGCCGCCCTTCATCACCGCGATGCGCGAGCCCAGGGTCATGGCCTCCACCTGGTCGTGCGTCACGTACACGCTGGTGATGCCGCTGGCCTGGTGCAGGCGCTTGATCTCGGCGCGCATCTCCACGCGCAGCTTGGCGTCCAGGTTGGACAGCGGCTCGTCGAACAAAAAGAGCTGCGGCTGGCGCGCCAGCGCCCGCCCCATGGCGACGCGCTGGCGCTGGCCGCCCGAGAGCTGGCTGGGCCGGCGGTCCAGCAGGTGGCCGATCTGCAGCATGGCAGCCACTTCGTCGATGCGCTTTTGCCGCTCGGCCTTGGGCATCTTGCGCATCTCCAGCGCGAAGCCGATGTTGTCCGCCACGCTCAGCGTGGGGTAGAGCGCGTAGCTCTGGAACACCATGGCGATGTCGCGGTCGCGCGGGGGCATGCCCACCACGTTCCGGCCGCCGATGCGGATCTCGCCCTCGGTGGGCTCGTCCAGCCCCGCGATGATGTTGAGCAGCGTGGACTTGCCGCAGCCCGAGGGGCCCACGAGGATGAGGAACTCGCCCGGCGCGACCTGGATGTCCACGCGGCGCAGCACCTCCACGCTCTTGTCGCCCTTGCCGAAGCGCTTGTTGATGCCTGCGATGTCGAGTGATGACGCCATTTTTTGATTACCCCTTGACTGCGCCGGCCGTGAGGCCGCGCACGAAAAACTTGCCGGCCAGAACGTAGATCACCATGGTCGGCAGGCCCGCGATGATGGCGGCCGCCATGTCCACGTTGTAGGCCTTTACGCTGCTCGACGTGTTCGCCAGGTTGTTCAGCCCCACCGTCACCGGCTTGGAGTCGGTGCCCGAGAACACCACGCCGAACAGGAAGTCGTTCCAGATGTTGGTGAACTGCCAGATCAGCGTGACCATGATGATGGGCGTGGACAGCGGCAGCACGATGCGCCAGAAGATCTGGAAGAAGCTCGCGCCGTCCATGCGTGCCGCGTTCACCAGCTCCTTGGGAATGGCCGCATAGTAGTTGCGGAAGAACAGCGTGGTGCCCGCGAGGCCCGCCAGGCAGTGCACCAGCACCAGCCCGGTGATGGAACTCGACAGCCCCAGCCAGCCCAGCACCTGGCTCATGGGCAGCAGCACCACCTGGAAGGGCATGAACACGCCGAACAGCAGCAGGCCGAACAGCGCGTCGCTGCCGCGGAACTTCCACAGGCTGAGCACGTAGCCGTTGAGCGCGCCCCACACGGTGGAGATCAGCACCGCCGGCACGGCCATGGCCACGGAGTTCCAGAAGAAGGGGCGCAGGCCGTTGCAGTCCACGCCCGTGCAGGCGCTCTGCCAGGCCACGCCCCAGGCGGACCAGTCCAGGCCCGCAGGCAGCGCCAGCAGCGACGAAGAGCGGATCTGCTCCGCGTCCTTGAAGGACGTGACCAGCATCGCGTACAGCGGCAGCAGGAAGAACACGGTGGCGAGGGCCAGCACCCCATAGACCAGCAGGCGGCCCATGGACGGGAATTTAGCGGTCATGGGGTTTGCTCCGCAGTTCGCTGTACAGGTAGGGGATGACCAGGGCCGCCACCGTCGCCAGCATCATGGTGGCGCTGGCCGCGCCCAGGCCGATCTGCCCGCGCGAGAACGACATGGTGTACATGAAGGTGGCCGGCACGTCCGTGGCGAAGCCCGGCCCGCCGGCCGTGAGCGCCATCACCAGGTCGAAGCTCTTGATCGCCAGGTGCGACAGCACCATGAGCGTGGAGAAGAACACGGGCCGCAGCGCCGGCAGCACGATGCGCCAGTAGATGCGCGGCAGCGAGGCGCCATCGACCTGCGCGGCCTTGATGATGCTGTCGTCGATGCCGCGCAGCCCTGCCAGGAACAGCGCCATGGCGAAGCCCGCGCTCTGCCAGATGCCGGCGATGACCACGCAGTAGATGGCCATGTCGGTGTCCACCAGCCACCCGAACTCGAAGTTCGGGAAGCCCCAGCCGCGCACCACGGCCTCCAGGCCCAGGCCGGGGTTGAGCAGCCACTTCCAGGCCGTGCCGGTCACCACGAACGACAGCGCCATGGGGTAGAGGTAGATGGTGCGCAGCATGCCCTCGGCGCGGATCTTCTGGTCCAGCAGCACGGCCAGCACCACGCCGATGAGCAGGGAGCCGCCCACGTAGCCCACGCCGAAAAGCCCCAAGTTCTTGAGCGCCACCCACCAGCGGTCCATCTCCCACAGGCGCTCGTACTGCGCGAGGCCCGCCCACTCGTAGTTGGGCAGCATGCGCGAGACGGTGAGGCTGAGCACGCCGTTCCAGACCATCAGGCCGTAGATGAAGGCAAAGCCCAGCACGAAGGCCGGCGCGACGACCAGCTTGGGCAGCCATGATTCAAAGGATTTTTGCTTCATCGCTGCAGAGAATTCTTGGCATGTGTGCCTGCATATCAAAAAAGGGGGGCACGCCCAGAGTGCCCCCCAAGAACAAAGTAACTCTGACTGACTAACTCGCTTGCCTCAGCGGCTTACCACCAGACCTCGTACTGCACGCCCACCAGCGTGCGCGAAGTCTTGCCACCGGCACCGAAGCTGCCCGCGTTCGCCAGCGCGGCGGCCTGGTTCCAGTTGGCCTTGGTCACGTACAGGCGCAGCTCGGGGCGCGACCAGAAGTCCTCGTTCAGGGCCAGTGCGGCCGCGAGCGTGACCTTGGACAGGCGCTGGTCCGGCCCCGTGTTGCCCTTGCGTGTCGTGGTGGACAGTTCGGCCAGGCCCTTGAAGTGCTTGGTGAACGCGTACGAGCCGCGTGCGCCCAGCGAAAAGTCCTTGGTCTCCACGCCCGTGATGTCGGCCTTGTTGGTCTGGTAGGCGATCAGCGCCTGGCCGCCGAACGCGCCGAACTGCCAGTTGATGGCGTCCGCGATGCGGGTGGCGCGCTTGCCGGCGCTCGTGCCCTCGATGGCCTCGAACTCGCCATCGATGCGCGCATGGCCCCGCGAGGTCTGCAGGAACAGCGCATTGCTCAGGCCGGGCAGCAGGAAGTCCTTCTGGTTGTGCGATACCGAGATGCCGGAGCCCGAGCCGCCGTTGACCTGGCCCTTGCCGCCCACCGCCGTGAGCAGCACGCGCAGCTTGCCGCCGGGGTTGGTGTTGATCTCGGACAGGTCGGCGTTGATGCGGTGCGCCTTCACGTTGTCGGGCAGGCTGTGGTCGAACTTGTCGCCCGAGAACACGCCCACGCCCAGCTTCATGCCGCCGACCGGTATGTCGGTCACGCCGGCGCCCACGTTGTCGCCGTAGTTCATCAGGAAGTAGTCCACGATGTGCACGTCCTGGATGCGCAGGCGGCGCTGGCCCACCCAGAACTTCGCCTCGGGCGAGAACGAGAAGCCGCCCACTTCCACGAAGGCCTGTTCGGTGCTGATGTCGCCGCTGCCCCACTTGGCGGGCATGTAGTTCACCTTCCACTGGATGCCGTTGGTCTCGAAGCCGCGGGCGAAGTTGACTTCGATGCCGTTGTCGCCCTCGTTGCCCAGGCGGAACTTCTGCAGCTCGCCGCCCAGCGTCAGGTTGCCCTTGACTCCGTCTTCGTGGTTGAACACCGGGCCACCGCGTGAGTAGCCGTTGAATTCGAAGCCTGCGACGTCCATGGCAAAGGCGCCATTCGCGCATGCGGCGGCCAAAGCCACCGCCGTGAGGCGGTTTCTTTTCATCATGATGGGATCCCTCGGGTTGGTTTACTTGGTCTTCGCGGCGGCCGCGATCTTCTTGATGGCGTCGTCGACGCTCACCTTGTCGTCATTCCAGAACTGGCTGACCACATCCTTGATGGCGCCTTCCGTGGCGGGCGCGATGGCCATGCCATGCGCCACGCTGGGCAGCAGGCTGCCGCTCTTGGCGGTGTCCACGAAGTCCTTGGCCGAGGCCTTGGCGCAGTCGTCGAACTTGTCCATCTTCTGGCCGGCGCGCACCGGGATGGAGCCCTTGTTGAGGTTGAACACCTCCTGGAACTCAGGGCTCATGATGGAGCTGGCCAGGTCGCTCTGCGCCTTCTGCGCGGCCGCGTCCTTGAGCTTGAACAGGATGAACGAGTCCACGTTGAAGGTGTACGACGTGGTCGTGCCCGGCGCGGCGGCGCACAGGAAGTCCTTGCCCGGCGCCTTGTTCGCCGCCAGGAACTCGCCCTTGGCCCAGTCGCCCATGAGCTGGAAGCCCGCCTTGCCCTGGATCAGCATGGCCGTCGCCAGGTTCCAGTCGCGGCCCGGCGCGCCGGGGTCGGTATAGGTCTTGATGCGGCGGAAGGTCTCCAGCGACTTCTTCATGGCGTCGCTGTGGATGGCCTTGTCATCGAGCTTGACCAGGGCGTCCTGGTAGAACTTGGGGCCGCCCACGCCGAGCACCACGGACTCGAAGGTGGTGAAATCCTGCCAGTTCTGGCCGCCGTGCGCCACGGGGACCAGGCCCGCGGCCTTGAGCTTGTCGGCGGCGGCGAAGAACTCGTCCCAGGTCTTGGGCATGGCGGCCACGCCAGCCTTCTTCAGGGCCTCGGCACTGCCCCACATCCAGTTCACGCGGTGCACGTTGACCGGGGCAGCCACGTACACGCCCTTGTACTTCATCACGTCGGCGACGACCTTGGGCAGCAGCTCGTCCCACTTCTCGGCCTTGGCCAGCGCGTCCATGTTGGCCAGCACGCCCTCGGCAGCCCATTCCTGGATGGCCGGGCCCTTGGTCTGCGCGGCCGAGGGCGGGTTGCCCGAGATCACGCGGCTCTTGAGCACCGTCATGGCGCTGTCGCCGCCGCCGCCGGCCACGGCGAAGTCGCGCCAGGTGTGGCCCTTGGCCTGCATGATCTTCTTGAGCTCGGCCACCGACTTGGCCTCGCCGCCCGAAGTCCAGTAGTGCAGGACCTCGACCTCCCCCGCCTGGGCCGACATCGCTGCCGCCAGGCCCACCGCCAGTGCGGCGGTCTTCGTCATCTTCCACATACCCTTGTCTCCTCTCGATGTTTGAATCCGTTGGGTGCGCCGGATACCGGTGCCGTTCAGCGCAGTCGGTACTTTAATTACAATAATTAATGAAAATATCAGGGCTTTCCCGGGTTGTGGGTTACATACCACCCGGATTTGCCGGTTACCCGATTACACATCCTCCGCGACCCGCGCCGGGCGCGGCCCGGGGTGCTTTGTTATGCTCAATCCATGGCCACGATACTGATCGTTGAGGATGATGCACTGCTGCTGGACGCCCTGACCGGCCAGCTCCAGCAACTGGATTTCGGCGTCTGCACCGCCTCCAGCGTGGCCGCGGCCACCACCCTGCTGCAGACCCAGGCGGTGGACGGGATCATCCTGGACCTGGGGCTGCCCGGCGCCGACGGCATGGAGCTGCTGACCTGGGCGCGCACCCACATCGCCGGCCTGCCGGTGCTGATTCTCACCGCGCGCGACGGCGTGGACGACCGCGTGCTGGGCCTGAACGCAGGCGCCGACGACTACATCACCAAGCCCTTCAACATGCAGGAGCTGCAGGCCCGCCTGCAGGCCATGCTGCGCCGCGCGCGCCAGCCTGCCTTCACGCAGTCGCCCCAGGCCGGCGCTGCCCCGGGCGGGCCCAGCACGAGCACGAGCATCGGCCCCCTGCTGCTCGACCATGCCAGCCACACGGCCGCGCTCGACGGCGAGCCGCTGGACCTCACGCAGCGCGAATGGGAGCTGCTGGAGCTGCTGGTGCACCGCGCGGGCGAGGTGGTCACGCGCGACGACGTGCTGGCCGCCTGGCGCGCCGGCCCGCCCGAGCCGGGGCAGGCGGCGGCCGCGCCGCTGAACTCCAACGCGCTGGAGGTGTACGTGCACCGCCTGCGCAGGAAGCTCGACGCATCCCCCCTGAACATCCGCAACATCCGCGGTCTGGGGTATATGTTGGCAAAACCATGAACATCCCCCTGAGGCGCTGCGCGCCTTCCCCCTTCCCTCGCGCTGCGCGCGGGAAGGGGGACGCCGCCAGCGCGGCGGGGCGGCCCTTGCGCGGCGGCCCTGGCATCGGCCGCGCCAGTTTCATACGGCCTGCACCGGGCCACCACTGACATGCGGCAGGTCCCGGGGGTCTCCCTGCAGCGCAAGCTGCTGCTGTGGCTGCTGCTGCCGCAACTGGTGCTCTGGCTGTCGGGCGGCTTCCTCGCGTGGCGCGTGGCGCTGCAGAACGGCGAGAAGGGCATCGACCAGACGCTGACCCAGTCCGTGCGCGCGCTGGCGCGGCAGATCAAGCCCATCGGCGACGGGCTGCTGGTGGACTTTCCCAAGGCCGCGCAGGACATCCTGGAGCAGGACCCGACCGACCCTGTCACCTACATGGTGTCCTCGCCCCCGGGGCGCTTTCTGCTGGGCAATGCGCAGCTGCCCCCGCCGCCGCCCGTGGACGTGCGCGTGGGCGATACCTACCTGTACCAGGCCCGCGTGGAGGGCCGCCCCGTGCGCGTGGCGCTGCTCGACGTGGACTACGGCACGCCCCAGACGCGCCAGACGCTGCGCGTGCAGGTGGCACAAAGCCTCACGGTGCGCGAGCGCATCGCGCGCGAGCTGCTGGAGCAGATGGTGTTCCCCATGGGCCTCATGGGCCTGGCCGTGAGCGCCGTGGTCTACGCGGGCGTGCTGCGCGGCCTGCAGCCGCTCAAGCGCCTGGAAGCCCAGATCGCCAAGGCCGGCGCGCGCAAGCACAACACGGCCGACCCGCTGCCGCCCATCGAGCTGACCTCGGCGCCGCAGGAGGTGCACTCGCTCGCCAGCACCATCAACGGCCTGCTGGAGACGGTGGCGCGCGGCCAGCAGAAGGAAAAGCGCTTCCTGAACGACGCCGCGCACCAGCTGCGCACGCCCCTGGCCGGGCTCATCGGCCAGACCGAGCTGGCGCTGCACGAAAGCCACGAGCCCGCCGTGCAGGAGCGGCTGCAGAAGGTGCTGTCGGCCGCGCAGCGCAGCGCCCACCTGGTGCACCAGTTGCTGCAGCTCGCGCGCTCGGAATCGAGCGTGGAGATGCAAGGCATCGACCTCGCCGCCCTGGCGCGCGACGTGGCGCGCGAATGGGCCGCCCGCGCCCTGGCGCTGGGGCTGGACCTGGGCTACGAGGGCGAGGACACACTGGCCGTGCAGGGCCACCCGCTGCTGCTGCGCGAAGCGCTCAACAACCTCATCGACAACGCGCTGCACTACGCGGGCGAGGGCGCCACCGTCACGGTGCGGGTGAACGCGGCGCCGGGCCGCTGGGCCACGCTGGTGGTGGAGGACGACGGGCCGGGCGTGCCGGCGGCGAACCTGCGGGACCTGTTCGCGCGCTTCTGGCGCGGCTCGGACAAGGCCGGCGGCTGCGGCCTGGGGCTGTCCATCGTGGAGGAGATCGCGCTGCGCCACGGCGGCCAGACGGTGGCCGAGAACGTGGCGCCGCACGGCCTGCGCGCAGGGCTCAGGCTGCCGCTGCAAAATTAATGATCAAAAACGGCTCCAGCGCTTATCCAGCAAGCGCCAGCAGCTATTCTTTTGATAGTCAGGCAGCCAGGATGAGCTTTTCGAGCTTGACCGCATCGGCCGCGAACGCGCGGATGCCTTCGGCCAGCTTTTCCGTCGCCATCGCGTCCTCGTTGAGCGCGTAGCGGAACCCTGCCTCGTCGTAGTTCACGGCCGGCAAGTCCATGCCCTTGGCGGCCCCGGCATTCAGCGCGGGCTGCAGCGGCGCATCGCTGGCGGCGAGCTGGGCCAGCAGCTCGGGGGCAATGGTCAGCAGGTCGCAGCCCGCCAGCGCCGTGATCTGGCCCACGTTGCGGAAGCTCGCGCCCATCACCTCGGTGGCGATGCCGAAGTGCTTGTAGTGGTTGTAGATCTGCGTCACGGACTGCACGCCGGGGTCGTTGGCGCCCGCGCGCACGGCCTCGTCCCAGGCGCTGCCCGCCTGTTTCTTGTACCAGTCGTAGATGCGGCCCACGAAGGGCGAGATCAACTGCACCTTGGCCTGGCCGCAGGCCACGGCCTGCGCGAACGAGAACAGCAGCGTGAGGTTGGTGTGGATGCCCTTGCGCTCCAGCGCCTCGGCGGCCTGGATGCCCTCCCACGTGGCGGCGATCTTGATGAGTACGCGGCCGGTGTCGATGCCCTCGGCCTGGTACAGCTCGATGATGCGCTCGGCCCGCGTGACGGTGGCATTGGTGTCGAAGCTCAGGCGCGCATCCACCTCGGTGGAGACGCGGCCCGGGATGGTGGCCAGGATCTCGCGGCCGAAGCGCACGAGCAGGCGGTCGATGATCTCGTCGAGCGGGCGGCCCCGGAACTGCGCCACCGTGTCCTGCAGCAGCGGCGCGTATTCGGGCTTCTGCACCGCCTTGAGGATCAGCGACGGGTTGGTGGTGGCGTCCTGCGGCTGGAACTGCGCCAGCTGCTTGAAGTCGCCGGTGTCGGCGACCACGGTGGTGAACTGTTTGAGGGCGTCGAGTTGGTTCATGGCGCCATTATTCCGCATCGGCCCCGGCGCCACCGGTACTACCAAGCACCGATACGCCGTGCGCGCCCAGGCCCAGCAGCACCGCGTCGCCCACGGCCGGCACGTTCTCCAGGTCGGAGGAGACGACGAAGATGCCGCCCAGCTCCGTCTCCAGCGTGTACTCGTGCACCGCGCCCAGGTAGGCGGCCTTGCGCAGCGTGGCGGGCAGCAGGCCCTGTCCCTGGCGGTGGATGCTCCAGGCCTCGGGCCGCACCGCCACCTTTACCGGCCCGGCGGCGGGCGCCGCGCGCGGACGCAGCGTCAGCGGGCCGAGCTGCACCGTGCCGTCGGCCCGGGCCGTGCCGGGGAACAGCAGGGCCTCGCCCATGAAGCCCGCCACGAACTCGCTGCGCGGCGTTTCGTATAGCTCGCGCGGCGAGCCGCTCTGCGCGATCAGGCCCTGGTTCATCACGATGATCTGGTCGCTGACCGCCATGGCCTCGGCCTGGTCGTGCGTGACGTAGGCCACGGTAAGCGACAGGCGCTGCTGCAGCGCGCGGATCTCCTCGCGCATCTCGCGGCGCAGGCGCGCGTCCAGGTTGGACAGGGGCTCGTCGAACAGCAGCACCTCGGGCTCCAGCACCAGGGCGCGGGCCAGGGCCACGCGCTGCTGCTGGCCGCCCGAGAGTTCGCTGGGCAGCCGGTCGTCGAAACCCACCAGCCCCACGCCGCGCAGCGCCTCCACGGCCTTGGCGCGCGCCGCGTCCTTGGGCTGGCCGGACATGCGCAGGCCGTACATCACGTTCTCCGCCACGCTCATGTGCGGGAACAGCGCGTAGCTCTGGAACATCATGCTCACGTTGCGCTGCGCCGGGCCGAGCGTGGTCACGTCGCGCCCGCCGATGAGGATCTGGCCCGCGGTGGGCGACTCCAGCCCTGCGATCATGCGCAGCGTGGTGGTCTTGCCGCAGCCCGACGGGCCGAGGATGGTGGTGAGCGTGCCGCGCGGCACGCTGAAGCTGATGCCCTTGACGGCCAGCGGCGCCGAGGAATCGCCGCCGCCCGTGCCGTAGCGCTTGGTGATGTTGCGGAACTCGATGCCCGCGCCGCTGTGGTTCATGGTGGTGGTCATTTCGGGTTCTTGCGGCGGCCCAGCTTGCGCTCGCCCACCAGCAGTTGGATCAGGCCGATGGCGGCGGCCATCAGCACGATGAGCACCGTGCAGTACGCCAGCGCCACGCCGTAGTCGCCGTTGCCCACGCGGCCGATGATGTAGGTGGTGGCCAGCTCGTTCTCGGCCGTGACGAGGAAGATCACCGCGCTCACCGTGGTGATGGCGCGCACGAAGCTGTACACCAGCGCCGCCACCAGCGCGGGCTTGAGCAGCGGCAGCACCACGTGGCGCAGCGTCTGCACGCTGCCCGCGCGCAGCATGGCCGAGGCTTCGTCCAGCGAGCGGTCGAGCTGCTTGAACGCCGCCGTGCCCGCGCGCACGCCCACCGGCAGGTTGCGGAACATGAAGCACAGCACGATGATGAGCGCCGTGCCCGTCAGCTCGAACGGCGGCACGTTGAAGGCCAGGATGTAGCTCACCCCCAGCACCGTGCCCGGGATGGCGAAGGCCAGCAGCGCCGAGAACTCGAACGCGCCCTGCCCCCGGAACTCGGTGCGCGCCAGCAGCCACGCGATGGCGATGCCCAGCAGCGCCGTGAGCGGCGCCGAGATGGCCGCGAGCTTGAGGGTGGTGAAGAACGAATTCCACGCCGTACCCGCCCACACGATGCCGAACTCGCCCCATTGCACGTCGAAGGCGGTGCGGAAGTGCTGCAGCGTGGGCGTGTAGTCGCGCCCCCACACCTGCACGAAGCCGCCCGACACCGCGAACAGGTACACGATGAGCGTGAACGCCATCCACGGCAGCGCCACCGCATGCACCATGCGGCGCACGCCGGGCGGCAGCGGCATGGCGATGCCCGCGTCGCCCTTGCCCGACACGGTGGTGAAGCTCTGCCGGCCCAGCAGCCCGCGCTGGATGGCGAACACCGTGAGCGCGAAGAAGGTGAGGATCCACGCCAGCGACGCGGCGCGCCCCTGGTCGTACTGCGCGCCCACGATGGCGAAGAAGATCTCGGTGGACAGCACCGAGAACTGCCCGCCCACCACGATGGGGTTGCCGAAGTCGGCCATGCTCTCGATGAAGCCCACCAGGAAGGCATTGGCCAGGCCGGGCTTGAGCAGCGGCAGCGTCACCGTCATGAAGGTCTGGCGGGGGCTGGCGCGCAGGGTCTGCGCCGCTTCTTCCAGGCTGGGCGCCACGCCCTGCACCACGCCGCGCATGATCATGAAGGCGATGGGCGTGAAGGCGAAGGTCTGCGCCACCCACACGCCCAGCCAGCCGTAGAACCAGCGCGAGGGCGTGATGCCGAAGGCGTATTCCAGGAACTGGTTGAACACGCCCGCGCGGCCGAACAGCAGGATCAATCCCAGTCCCACCACGAAGGGCGGCGTGATGATGGGCAGCAGCGCCACGATGTTGAGCGGCCGCGCATACCGGCGCGAGGCGCGCTCGGCCATCAGCGCCATGAAGGTGCCCAAGAGGGTGGTGCTCGTAGCCGTCATCAGTCCGATGTACAGCGTGTTCCAGGCCACGCCGCAGCGCTGCCCGCCGGACAGGCAGGCGAGGCTGAAGTTGCGCTCGTGCGCGATGCGCTCCCACACCACGCCCAGCGAGAACGGCCCGTCGTCCAAAAAGAACGCGGCCGACAGCGCCTTGAGCACCGGGAACACGATGAACAGCGCGAGCAGACTGCCGCAGCCGATGACGGCCGCCGCCACGAACAGGTCGCCCTTGAAGAAGCCGCGCCGCGCGACGCCGAACGCCAGCAGCACCAGCAGCGCCGACAGTGCCACGAAGCCGCCCCAGCCCATGCCCGGCTGGCGTGCCGCCAGCTCGCCCCAGGCGGCGTTCATCCAGTCATACGTCCAGTCATACGACCAGCCGCGCGCGCCGATGGCGAAGCCGCTCGCCAGCAGCCCGGCCAGCCCCAGCGCGCCGCCCGCCGCCAGCACCGCGCCCTGCCTGCGGCCCGCGGGCAGCGCGGCGCCCGCGCCCGCCAGCGCCAGGCCCAGCAGCCCCAGCCACAGCCAGGGCCTGCCGTACAGCGCGGCCTGCAGCAGCCCGTTGGCCGCCGGTGCGTCACCGAAGACCTGGCCCAGCGCCAGCAGGCCGTTGGCGTCCTGCTGTGCGTACCAGGGGAATGCGAGGTAGCCCAGCACGCCCAGGGCCACCCAGGCCCACAGGGGCCGGTTCGCCGACGCTGCCATCAGCGGCCTGCGTTCTGCACGTCCTTCTCCCAGCGTGCGATCAGGCGGCGGCGCTCGGCGCTGGCGCCGTACTTGGCGTAGTCGTAGTTGATGAGCTTGATCTTGGCGGGGTCGGTCATGCGCGGGTCCTTGGGCACCTGCGTGTTGCTGGGCAACTGGAACTGCTTGGCCGCCAGACCGAACTGCTGGCCGCCGGGCGTCAGCGCCCATTCATAGAACTTCTTGGCGGCCTCGGTGTTGGGGCCGTTCTTGACGATGCTCATCGAGCCCACCTCGGCGCCCGTGCCCTCGGACGGCGTGGCCGAGCCCACTGGGAAGCCGTTGACCGCCTCGGTGGTCACGTCGTGCACGAAGCTGATGGACACCGTGGTCTCGCCGCGCGCCACCGCCTTGACCGGCGCCGTGCCCGAGCGCGTGTAGGCGCTGATGTTGGGGTGCAGGGCCTTGAGGTAGTCGAACGCCTTCTCCTCGCCCATGATCTGCACCAGCGTGGCGATCATGGTGTAGGCCGTGCCGCTGGACGCCGGGTTCGCCATCTGCACCTCGCCCTTGAACTCGGGCTTGAGCAGGTCGGCCCACGACTGCGGCGGGTTGAGCTTGCGCTTGGCCAGCAGCTCCTTGTTGTAGCCGAAGCCCAGCGGCCCCAGGTACACGCCCACGGTGCGGTACTTGGAGTCGGCCGCCTGTTTCTGCGCCCAGGGGTAGAGCTGCGCGAGCTGCGTGGACTTGTATTCGAGCGTGAGGCCCTGCTCGGCCGCCTGCAGGTGCGGGTCGCCCGTGCCGCCGAACCAGATGTCGGTCTTGGGGTTGGCGCGCTCGGCATTGAGCTGCGCCAGCGCCTCGCCCGAGCCCTTGGCGGTCATGTTGACCTTGGTGCCCGTGGTCTTGGTGTACACGGTGGACATGAGGTTGCACCACTCGGCCTGCACGGAGCAGATGACGTTGACCTGGCCTTGCGCGAACGCGCCCGATGCGGCCAGGGCCAGGGCGGTGCCTGCGATGAGTTTCTGCATGGAATGATCTTTCAGTGATGTTGTGGTTTATGACAATTCCGTGACACATCCTAAGGCGCCCGCCAGCGGGGCGGACACGGGGATTACGAGGAGGCGGCCCCGGGGCATGAAACCTAGTTACCATAGCTGCGTGCTGGACCGCATCACCGCCTCCCTCTCCTCCCTGGCCCCCGCCGAGCAGCGCGTGGCCCGGCTGGTGCTGGCCGACCCGCGCGCCTTCGCGCGCCTGCCGGTGCGCGAACTGGCCGAGCGCGCGCACGTGAGCAAGCCCACGGTGGTGCGCTTTTGCCGCAGCATGGGCTACGACGGGCTGGCGGACTTCAAGCTCAAGCTCGCGGGCAGCGTGAGCGAGGGCGTGCCGTTCATCCACCGCAGCGTCGATGCCGACGACAAGACGGGCGACGTGCTGGTGAAGGTGGTCGACAACGCCGTGGCCGCCTTCCTGCAGTACCGCAACGCGGCCAGCACCGTGGCGCTGGAGCGCGCGGCCGAAGCCATCGCGGCCACGTGGAAGACCGGCAGGCGCATCGAGTTCTACGGCGTGGGCAATTCGGGCATCGTGGCGCAGGACGCGCAGCACAAGTTCTTCCGCCTGGGCGTGACCAGCATCGCCACCAGCGACGGCCACATGCAGGTGATGAGCGCCACGCTGCTGGGGCCGGGCGACTGCCTGGTGATCGTATCGAACTCGGGCCGCACGCGCGACCTGATGGACGCCGCCGACATCGCGCGCAAGAACGGCGCAACAACAATAGCCATCACCGCCAGCGGCTCGCCGCTGGCCAGCACCTGCCACATCCACCTGGCCGCCGACCACCCCGAGGGCTACGACCGCTACAGCCCCATGGTGTCGCGCCTGCTGCACCTGCTCATCATCGACGTGCTCGCCACCTGCGTGGCGCTGCGCATCGGCAGCTCGCTGCAGCCCATCCTGCAGCAGATGAAGGAAAACCTGCGGGCCAAGCGCTACGCCTGATCCGGGTAGCGGCGCAGCAGCAGCGACGCATTCACGCCCCCAAACCCGAAGCCGTTGACCAGCGCGTGCTCCATCGCCATCGGCCGGGCGGAGCCCGCCACCAGGTCGATGCCCTCGGCCAGCGGGTCGGGCTCCACCAGGTTGAGCGTGGCCGGCGCCACCTGGTCGCGCAGTGCCAGCACCGTGAAGATGGCCGCCACCGCCCCGGCCGCGCCCAGCAGGTGGCCCGTGGCGGACTTGGTGGAGCTCACGGCCACGCCGCCGTCCGTGCCGAACAGGCGGCGGATCGCGGCCAGCTCACCCCGGTCGCCCACGAACGTGGAGGTGGCGTGCGCGTTCAGGTACTGCACCCGGGCGGGCGCGATGCCCGCCATGGCCAGCGCCTGGGCCATGCTGCGGCGCGCGCCGTCGCCGTCCTCGGGCCCGGCGGTGATGTGGAAGGCGTCGGCCGAGGTGCCGTAGCCCGCCACCTCGGCCAGCGGCATGGCGCCGCGCGCGAGCGCGTGGTCCAGCGATTCGAGCACCAGCGCGCCTGCGCCCTCGCCCATCACGAAGCCGTCGCGGCCCACGTCGAACGGGCGCGATGCCCCATGCGGGCGATCGTTGTAGCCCGTGGAGAGCGCCTTGGCCGCCGCGAAGGCGCCCAGGCTCACGCGGTCGATGGCGGCCTCGGTGCCGCCGCACAGCGCCACATCGGCCTCGCCCGCGCGGATCAGCCGCAGCCCGTCGCCCACCGCCTGCACGCTGGCCGCGCAGGCGGTGACGGGCGCGCCCAGCGGCCCTTTGAGCCCGTGGCGGATCGAGACGTGCCCGGCCGCCAGGTTGACGAGAAAGGACGGCACGGTGAACGGCGAGAGCCGCTGCGCGCCCCGGCCGTCCGTGGTGCGCACGGCCTGCGCGATGGCGCCGAAGCCGCCGATGCCCGAGGCGATGATGCAGGCCGTGCGCTCGCGCGCTGCCTCGTCCTCGGGCGGCCAGCCCGCCTGAGCCAGCGCCTGGGCCGCCGCGTCGAGCGCCAGGGGGATGAAGCGGTCCATCTTGCGCAGCTCCTTGGGCGGCGCCACGGCGTCGATGTCCCAGCCGCCCTCGGGATCCTGCGCGAGGCTGGGCACCAGGCCCGCCACCTGCGCGGGCACGTCGGGCGCCAGGCCCTCGGGCAGGCGCGCGAGGCCCGAGGTGCCCGCACGCAGCCGCTGCCAGCACCGTTCCGCGCCGCGCCCCAGCGGTGAGACCAGCCCCAAGCCGGTGATGACCACGCGGCGGCCGGCCGTTGTGCTTGTGTCCATGGGATTCCTCTTGCCGTGCCCGGCATTTATGATGACGATCATCATCATAAATTGGTTTTGATGATGAATGCAATCAATGGAGCGATCCGATGAAAGTCTCCAAGGCCCAGGCCGCGCAGAACCGGCAGGACATCCTGGAAGCCGCCGCCCGGCTGTACCGCGAGCACGGCCTGGCGGGCGTGGGCGTGGCCGAGGTCACGCGCGGCGCGGGGCTCACGCATGGCGGGCTGTACCGCCATTTCGAGTCGAAGGACGCGCTAGTGCGCGAGGCCTGCGCGCGCGCTTTCGACTGGTCGCCCGGACTGCAGGAGGATGAGGACCAAGGCGACGGCCTGGCCGCCCGCGTGCGGGCCTACCTGTCGCCCCGGCACCGCGACAACCCCGGCGAGGGCTGCCCCGTGGCCGCGCTGGCCGCGGACGTGGCGCGCGCGGGCGGCGAGCTATCGGCCGTGTTCGCGCAGGGGGCGGAGCGCAACATCACCCGCTTCGCGCGGGCCATCGGCGGGCTGGGGGAGGACGAGGCGCCCAGCGCCGCGCAGCGGGCCGAAGCCATCGCCACGCTGGGCGCCATGGTCGGCGCGCTGGTGCTGGCACGCGCCACGGCGGCGGCCGATCCAGCGCTGTCGGACGAGATCCTGGAAACGGTGCGCACCCACCTGACCGCGCCACAGCCTGGGCGGCAGGCGGGAAAGCTATGAAATAAGGAGCTGGTTGCGCTTTCTACTGCTCGTTTTCAGATGGTTTTCCATCTGAAAACAAGGTATCGCAAGCGCGAGCAGCTCACTTTTTTGAAGTCACCGCCCGTAGATGGACGTGAACGTGGCCTTGGCGAGGGTGTTCGCGTTGACCATGAAACCCGCCAGCGCCGCCGAGGCGTCGTCGGGAATGTCCAGCCGCTCCACCGACAGCGCGTGCACGGTGAACACGTAGCGGTGCGGCTTGTCGCCCGGCGGCGGGCACACGCCGCCCCAGGCGTAGATGCCGTAGTCGTTGCGGATGTGGCGCGCGGGCGCGGGCAGCGCCGCGCCGCCCTTGGCGCCGGCGCCAGGCGCCAGGGACGTGGCGCTGGCCGGCAGATCCACCACGAACCAGTGCCACCAGCCCGAGCCCGTGGGCGCGTCGGGGTCGTACACGGTGAGCGCGAAGCCCTTGGCGCCCTCGGGCGCGCCGCTCCACTGCAGCGCGGGCGATTCGTTGCGGCCCGAGCAGCCGAAGCCGTCGAACTCGAAGTGCTGGGGAATGCTGCCGCCGCTCGGGATGTCGGGGCTGGAGAGGGTGAATGCAGTGGTCATGAACAGGCTTTCTTCCGGTGATCCGATGGCGGAGGAAGGCGACAGGCCGTGCGTCCCGCGCGGCCCGCCATGCCCATCCGCCACTTACTTGAAGGACTTGGTGCTGTAGAACCCGTCGGCGAGCTTGCGCAGCACGGGCAGGCCGGTGGCCGCGTCCTTCTCCTGGAGGCTGTCGATATAGCTCTGGAACACGTCGGCGTCAAGCACCCCGACGTCCAGCCGGCGCGCGGCGGGCACGTTCCTGAGCGTGTCGTAGCCGTCGCCGCCCGTGGCGTTGAAGCTCAGCACGAAGAGCTTGTACGTCCTGGCCGGGTCCAGCGGCTCCCACTGGCCGGTGGCCGCGTTGCGCACCTCGAAGTTGCTGGCGCGGCTGCCCTTGGCGGCCTGGCTGTCCACGTCGAAGCGCAGGCCGCCCGTGTAGGGATAAGGGCCCGTGCTGCCGCCGGCCTTGAAGGTGGCATCCAGGCCGTCCTCGACCATGCTGCGGGCTTCCGCGCCCGTGATCTGCAGGCGGTACAGCATGTTGCCAAAGGGCAGCACCTCGATCACGTTCGCGGCGGTCACGGTGCCCTTGAGCGGCACGCGCACGCCGCCGCCGCTTTGCAGGCTGATGTCCGCGCCGCCATACAAGGCGTTCGCCACGTCCACGTACGACTGGGCCACCAGCTGCTGGATGTCGCCGCCGCGCGTGCCCACCTGGCCGAGCGCGTTACAGTCTGCGCTGGAGCGGCTGTAGTCAGCGCTGCCCGCGCCGCCAGGCACGCGGCGCGAGCACAGCTCGTCGGGCGCGGCCGCCACCTTGGTGGCCTTGAACACGGCCACCGTGTCGGCGAAGGGCTTGAGCGTGGCGGCGGCAGCGGCGTTCGCCTTGGTCACCCGCAGGAAGCCGCTGGCCTTCACGTCGGCCTGGAAGGCCGCGAGGTCGGCCGCGGAGGGATCCTTGCCGCCGACCTTGAAGTTGTCGTCGATCAGCACGTGCGGCGTGCCGCCGCACTCCGTCACGCGGCCGCCGCCGTCGAACTTCACCTTGAGCTCGCCCACGACCTGCGCGTATTCCCAGGCCTGCACCAGGCAGACGGTGTCACCGTCCTTGTTCTTGAGCGCCTCGGCGTACTTGCCGCCGGGCGTGCCCACGCCGTAGGTGGCGAGCGCGTCGGGGCCCAGCAGGGTGTGCGAATCGGCCCCCACCACCACGTCCACGCCGCTGAGCTGGGGGATGATCTGGCGGTCGAGGCCGTAGCCGATGTGGCTGGCGACCACGATCTTGTTGACGCCCTGGGCCTTGAGCTTGTCGATGGCGGCCTGCGCGCCCGCGGCCTCCTCGGTGAAGGTGGTGTCGGGGTCGGGGCTGGAGGATTCCTTGGTCTTGAGCGCCACGGTCAGGCCCACGATGCCGATCCTGTGGCCGCCGCGCTCGACGATGGTGTAGGGCTGGACGGTGCCCGGCGACCTGGCGGGGTTGAGCGCCGAGCTGGCACCGAAGTTCACGTTGGCGCTGATCACCGGCGTCTTGCAGCTGCCCTTCCAGAGCTGGTTGACGATGAAGCTGCGCAGCTCGGCGTCGCCCTTGTCGAACTCGTGGTTGCCCAGCGTGAAGGCGTCGAAGCAGACGGTGTTCATCAGCGCCGCGTCCGCCTCGCCGATGGCGCCGGCGCGGTTGAAGTACAGCGTGCCGGTGAGCGCGTCGCCAGCGTGGATCTTGAGCACGTTGGCTGCGCCCTTGGTCAGGTCGTCGTAGGCGCTCTTGACGCGCGGGAAGCCGGCGGCGTCCACCGTCACGGCCACGCGCTCGCCAGCGGCGTTCTTGAGCTTGAGTTCGCGGTTCTTGCCGTCGAGCGTGGAGTGGTGGTCGTTGATGTGCAGGATGGTCAGTTCCACCGAGCCGTCATCGTCGCTGCCGCCGCAGCCCGCCAGCAACACCGCCGCAGCACCCGCCAGCGCCAGCAGGCGCCCCTTCCGTTGCCAGTTTTTCGTGAATTGCAGCATCTTCGGCCCTCCTGCGGCCTGTTTTGAAAAGGCCTAGTGTGGGATGCCGCCGATGACAGGCGCGTGAAAGGCGGGCGGGGAGCTCCGGCCATGGGGCGTCCAGATTAGAGGCCAAATCGGCCTCCAGCGCTTGTCCAACAAGCGCTGGCAGCTATCAAAAACCGAGCATCCTAGATGCGCCCCTCTTCCACCGCGTGGCAGGCGATGCGGATGCCGCCGATGCTCTTGAGTTGCGGCCGCTCCGTGCGGCAGCGCTCGTTCACGTGCGGGCAGCGCGGGTTGAAGGCACAGCCGGGCGGCGGGTTGAGCGGGTTGGGCACCTCGCCCTGCACCGGCGTGCGCGCGCGGCCGGTGTCGTGCATCTTGGGGATGGCGTCGAGCAGCATGCGCGTGTAGGGATGGCGCGGGCTGTCGAACAGCACGTGCTTGTCGGCCAGCTCCACCAGGCGGCCCAGGTACATCACCCCGACCTGGTCGCTCACGTGGCGCACCACGGCCAAGTTGTGGCTGATGAACAGGTAGGTGAGCTGCCGCTCGCGCTGCAGGTCCTTCATGATGTTGAGCACCTGCGCCTGCACCGACACGTCGAGCGCGCTGGTGGGCTCGTCGCACACCAGGAACTCCGGCTCTGTGGCCAGCGCGCGGGCGATGGAGATGCGCTGGCGCTGCCCGCCCGAGAACTGGTGGGGGTACTTCACCATGTCCAGCGGCGACAGTCCCACCGACTGCAGCAGCTGGCCCACGCGTTCCTTGAGCTGGGCCTTGTCGGTGATGAGGCCGTGCTCGCGCAGCGGCTCGCCGATGATGTCCTCCACCAGCCAGCGCGGGTTCAGGCTGGCGTACGGGTCCTGGAAGATCATCTGGATGCGGCGGCGCATGGCCCGGGCGTTGCCGCCCTTGAAGGCGGCGTGCGCGTCCTGGCTGTCGAAGGTGAGGCCGCCGCGCGTGGGCTCGTACAGGCCCACCAGCAGGCGCGCCACGGTGCTCTTGCCGCAGCCGGACTCGCCCACCAGGGCCAGGGTCTTGCCTTTCTCGATCTCGAAGCTCACGCCGTCCACGGCGTGCAGCAGCGTGCGCGGCTTGCGCTCCAGCACGCGGTTGAGCCAGGGGGCGGAGACGTCGAAGGTCTTGGCCAGGTCGCGCGCCTGCACCAGGGGTTGGGTGGCGGCGGTGGTCATGCGGCCCCCTCGGCGTGCAGCCAGCAGGCGGCGCGGGTGGCGCCCGCGTCCATGAGATCGGGGCGCTCCACCAGGCAGCGGTCGAAGGTCTTGGGGCAGCGCGGGTTGTAGGCGCAGCCCTTGGGAATGGCGTTCAGGCGGGGCATGGCTCCGTCGATCTGGTTCAGGCGCTCGCGGTCCATCGTCATGTCGGGGATGGAGGCCATGAGGCCGCTGGTGTAGGGGTGGGAAGGCTTGTTGATCACGTCGTGCACGGGGCCGATCTCGGCCACGCGGCCCGCGTAGAGCACGGCCACGCGGTCGCAGGTCTCGGCGATCACGCCCATGTCGTGCGTGATCAGCATCACGGCGGCGCCGCGCGATTTGCAGATGTTCTTGAGCAGCGTGATGATCTGCGCCTGGATGGACACGTCCAGCGCCGTCGTGGGCTCGTCGGCCACGATGAGCTTGGGCTCGGCCGCCAGGGCCAGCGCGATCACCACGCGCTGGCGCATGCCGCCCGAGAACTGGTGCGGGTAGTGGTCGATGCGCTCCTCGGCCGCCGGGATGCCCGTGTCCTTGAGCAGCTGGATGGCGCGCTGGCGCGCCTCGGCGGGCGTGACGGGCAGGTGCGCCAGGATGGTCTCGGTGAGCTGGCGGCCCACGGTGTACAGCGGGTTCAGCGAGGTCAGCGGGTCCTGAAAGATGGCGCCGATGCGGCGGCCGCGGATGTGGCGCATGGCCTCGTGGCCGAGATTGTCGATGCGCTGGCCCTCCAGCAGGATCTGGCCCGAGGCCACGCGGCCCGGCGGCTCCAGCAGGCCGATGATGGCGGCACCGGTGAGCGATTTGCCCGCGCCGGACTCCCCCACCACGCCCAGGATCTCGCCGGGCGCGATGGAGAAGGAGATGTCGTCCAGGGCGCGCAGGGTGCCGCGCCGGCCCGGGAATTCGACAACGAGGTTTTTGACTTCTAGAAGGGACATATCAGCGCAGGCGTGGGTTGAGGGCATCGCGCAGCCAGTCGCCGAGCAAATTGACGGACAGGGCGATCAGCACCAGCATCACGCCAGGGAAGACGGTGATCCACCATTCGCCCGAGAACAGGTAGTCGTTGCCCACACGGATCAGCGTGCCCAGCGACGGCGAGGTGGGCGGCGCGCCCACGCCCAGGAAGGACAGCGTGGCCTCGGTGATGATGGCCGTGGCCACCTGGATGGTGGCGAGCACCAGCACCGGGCCCATGACGTTGGGCAGCACGTGCTTGCGCATGATGGACAGCGACGACACGCCCGTCACGCGGGCGGCCTGCACGTATTCCTTGTTGCGCTCCACCAGCGTGGAGCCGCGCACCGTGCGCGCGTACTGCACCCAGCCCGTGAGCGAGATGGAGATGATCAGCACGCCGAAGGCCAGCGACTCGTGCGCGTTGGGAAACAGCGCCCGCCCCACGCCCGCGATGAGCAGCGCCACGAGGATGGCGGGGAAGGACAGCATCACGTCGCACAGGCGCATGAGCACGGCGTCGATCCAGCCGCCGCGAAAGCCCGCCAGCAAGCCGAAGGCCACGCCCACGACCACGGAGAGCACCACCGAGGCGATGCCCACCACGAGCGAGATGCGCGCGCCGTAGATCAGCGCGGAGAGGATGTCGCGGCCCTGGTCGTCGGTGCCCAGCAGGTATTTGGTGCTGCCTTCCGGGCTCCAGGCCGGGGGCAGCCGCGCGTCGCTCAGTTCGAGCGTGGCGAGGTCGAAGGGGTTGTGGGGCGCGACCCACCCGGCGAACACCGAGCAGAACACGCAGACCAGCGCGATCGCCGCGGCCAGCATCGCCACCGGTGATGTGCGGAAGCTGTAGCCAACATCGCTGTCGAGCCAGCGGGCAAGGGTAGTTTTCATTGTGGGGAAACGAACCAGTGAACATGCGGCAACGCATGGCTCGGGTAGCCGCCATGCGTTGCCATGGGCCGCCGGTCAGCGGCGTATCGGCTTACTTACTTGCTTGCTTACTTCTCGATGCTCATCCACTTGAACGGCATGTAGTTGTCGGCCCGCTGCACGAGCTTGACCTTCTTGCTCACGCCCCAGGCCAGCGCCTGCTGGTGCAGCGGCAGGTGGCCGATGTCGGCGGTGTGCAGTTCGAAGGCTTCCTTGATCATGGCGTCGCGCTTGGCCTTGTCGGTCTCGACCAGGATCTTCTTGGTCAGGTCGTCCACTTTCGGGTTGCAGTACGCGCCCAGGTTGAACTGGCCGGCACCGGTCTTGTCGTCGGGGCAGATCATCAGCGCATTGAGCGCGTTGTGCGAGTCATACGTGGTGGGCGTCCAGCCCAGCATGTAGAAGCTGGTGTCGCGGCGCAGCACCTTCGGGAAATAGGTGCCCTTGGTCTCGGCGGCCAGGTTGATCTTGACGTTGATGCGCGAGAGGTTCGCGGCCACGGTCTGGCAGATGCGGCCGTCGTTGACGTAGCGGTCGTTCGGGCAGTTCATGGTCACCTCGAAGCCGTTGGGGTAGCCGGCCTCGGCCATGAGCTTCTTGGCGGCCTCCACGTCGTAGGGCAGGCGCTTCACGTCGGGCTGGAAGCCGTTGATGCCGGGGCCGACCATCAGCGCGGACGGGTTGGAAGCGCCGCGCATCACGGTCTTCTTGATGCCTTCGATGTCGATGGCCTGGTAGAAGGCCTTGCGCACGCGCACGTCCTTGAAGGGGTTCTTGCCCTTGACGCTGGAGTACAGCAACTCGTCGCGCTTCTGGTCCATGCCCAGGAAGATGGTGCGCAGCTCGGGGCCCGTCACGGCACGCGTGTTGCCGCCGCCGTTCACGCGCTCGATGTCCTGCACCGGCACGGGTTCCATCACGTCCACTTCGCCCGACAGCAGCGCCGCCACGCGGGTGGCGTCGTTGGCGATGGGGGTGAAGATGATTTCCGTCGCGTTGCCTTCGATCTTGCCCCAGTAGCTGCCGTTGCGCACGAACACGCTGCGCACGTTGGGCTGGCGCTCGCGCAGGCGGTAGGGGCCGGTGCCGTTGGCGCGGAACGATGCGGCGTTCTCGATGCCCTTGCGGCGGTCCACGGGCGTGACAGCCTGGTTGGTCTCGCACCACTTCTTGCTCATGATGTACGAGGTGGTGATGGCGTCGGGCAGGATGGGCTGGGGCGCCACGGTCTCGATCTCGACGGTGTGGTCGTCGATCTTGCGGACCTGCTTCACGTCGCTGTTGGTGGCCTTCATGTCGGAGCCTTCGCCCTTCATGCGGGCGAAGCTGAACACCACGTCGTCCGCGGTGAACGGCGTGCCGTCATGGAATTGCACGCCCTTGCGCAGTTCGAAGCGCCACACGGTGGGCGAGGTCTGCTTCCAGCTCGTGGCCAGCGCGGGCGCCAGGCTCAGGTCCTTGTTGCGGTCCACCAGGGGCTCGTAGATGTTGTTGGTCACGCTCAGCTGCAGCGATTCGTTGAGCGAGTGCGGGTCCATGGAGAGCGCGTCGCCCTGGTTGGCGATGCGGATGGTTTGCGCGGACGCTACAAAACCAGTAGCTGCCAGCGCAGCAAACACGGCGGTTACAGCGATCTTCTTTTGAAACTTCATGGAAATCTCCTGGTGGTGGGAAAGGTGGCGAAAGTATCGGGACTTCCGTGCGGGTGAAGAAAGGAAAAATTCAGGGCATCGCCAGCGGCATGGCCTGCTCGATCAGGCTGGCATGCAGCGCCGAGCCCAGGGGCAGGATGTCGTCGTTGAAGTCGTAGCGGCTGTTGTGCAGGGCGCTGCCGCTCGCGCCGGTGCCTTGGCCGATGCGCAGGTAGGCACCCGGCTTGTTCTGCAGCATGAAGGCGAAGTCCTCGGCGCCCATGCTGGGCTCCAGGTCGCGCACCACGTGGTCCGCGCCGAGCAGCGATTCGGCCACGTCGCCGGCGAAAAGCGCCTCGCTTTCGCTGTTGATCGTGGCCGGGTAGATGCGTTCGTAGTGCACCGTGGCCGTGGCGCCGAAGCCCAGGGCGATGGCGTTGCACAGCTCCTTGAGGCGCTTTTCCACCATCTCCTGCACCTGCGGGTCGAAGGTGCGCACGGTGCCCACCAGCGTGGCGCTGCCGGGCAGCACGCTGAAGGCGCCCAGGTCGCCCGCCTGCACGGCGCACAGGCTGACCACGGCGCTTTCGATGGGGCGCACGTTGCGCGACACGATGCTTTGCGCCGCCGTGATGATGTGCGCGGCCACGAGCACCACGTCCACGGTCTGGTAGGCGTGCGCGCCGTGGCCGCCGCGGCCGGTGATCTCGATGGTGATGCGGTCGGCGGCGGCCATCATGGCGCCGGAATTCAGGCCCACCGTGCCGGGCTTCATGGCCGGCCAGTTGTGCATGGCGTAGATGGACTGCACCGGGAACCGGTCGAACAGCCCGTCTTCCATCATCACGCGGGCGCCCGCGAAGCCCTCCTCGCCCGGCTGGAACACCAGCACGGCGGTGCCGTCGAAGTTGCGGGTCTCGGCCAGGTAGCGGGCGGCACCCACCAGCATGGCGGTATGGCCGTCATGGCCGCAGCCGTGCATGAGGCCGGGCTTGCAGGACTTCCAGGAGAAGTCGTTGTGCTCGGCCAGCGGCAGTGCGTCCATGTCGGCGCGCAGGCCCACCATGGAGCCGCTGGAGGTGCTGCGCCCCCGGACCACGGCCACGATGCCCGTGCGGCCGATGCCGTCGTGGATCTCGTCCACGCCGCAGACCTTGAGGGCCTCTTTCACCCGATTGCCGGTGTAGACCTCCTCGAACCCCAGCTCGGGATGCGCATGCAGGTCCCGGCGCAGCGCGGTCAGCTCGGGGTGGTATTGCGCGATGTGCGCGAATGCCCGGCCGCCGGCCTTGAGTCGGGGCGCCTGCATCAGTGGCCCCCGGCCTTGCCCACGCGCAGGCGGGGATCGACGGCGAAGTACAGCAGATCGACCACGAGGTTGATCACAACGAATATCAGCGCGATCAGGCACAGGTAGGCGGCCATCACGGGAATGTCGGCGAAGGTCACGGCCTGAATGAACAGCAGGCCCATGCCCGGCCACTGGAACACCGTCTCGGTGATGATGGCAAAGGCGATGAGGCCGCCGAGCTGCAGGCCGGTGATGGTCAGCACGGGCACCAGCGTGTTCTTGAGCGCATGGCCGAAGTGGATGGCCCGGTCGGAGAGCCCGCGTGCGCGTGCGAACTTGATGTAGTCGGTGCGCAGCACCTCCAGCATTTCCGCGCGCACCAGCCGCATGATCAGCGTGAGCTGGAAGATGGCCAGCGTGATCGCCGGCAGCGTGATGTGGTGCCAGCCCTTGGCCTTGAGCAATCCGGTGCTCCACCAGCCGAGCTGCACCACCTCGCCCCGGCCGAAGCTCGGGAACCAGCCCAGGTGCACGGCAAAGACCAGGATCAGCAGGATGCCGATCAGGAACGTGGGCAGCGACACGCCGAGTAGCGACAGCGTCATGAACAGCTGGCTGGTGAAGGTGCCGCGCTTGAGGGCGGCATACACGCCCATGGGCACGCCGATCACCAGCGCCAGCACTGCGGCCACCAGCGCCAACTCCAGCGTGGCGGGGAAGCGCTCGGCGATCAGGCGCGAGACCTTCGCGCCCTGGCGCAGGCTGAGGCCGAATTCGCCCTGCGCCGCGTTCACCAGGAAGTGCCAGAACTGGATGAAGAAGGGCTTGTCCAGGCCGAGGGCGACGCGCAGCTCGCGGATCTGCTCGGGGGTGGCATCCTGGCCCAGCAGGAACACCACGGGATCTCCCACGTACTGGAACAGCATGAAGGAGATGAAGGCCACCGTGACCATGACAATCACAGCCTGGATCAGGCGGCGCAATATAAAGGCAAGCATCAGAGAGTCGAGTGTGTTTTCGATGGGAACGCGGCGGCCACTTTTGATGGCCGGGGCGTTGCATGGCAATACGTCAGATTAAGCCCAAGAAAGCAAGGGCCGCGAGGCCCTTGTTCTCCATGCACCGAGAATAAATCAGTTCACCTTGACTGTGCGCATGTCCACGCGGTTATCTGCCCGGTGGACCAGCTCCAAGTTCTTCTTCATGGCCCACGGGATCACCTGGTCATGCAGCGGGATGTGGGAGACGGTGTCGTTCGACAGCTGCAGCGCTTCGGTCAGCATGCGCGAGCGCACCGGTGCGTCCGTTTCGGCCTTGATGCGGTCCACCAGGTAGTCCATGCGCTGGTTGCTGTAGCGGCCCACGTTGTAGTTGCCGTCGCCGCCGGCCCCCACCGTGCGCACGAGCGATTGCAGGCTGTACAGCCCGTCGAAGGTAGGAACGCCCCAGCCCAGCATGTAGATGCTGGCTTCATTGCGCTGGATCATCGGGAAGTAGGTCACGAGCGGCAGCGTGCGCAGCTTGGCCTTCACGCCAATACGCGACCACATGGCCGTCACGGCCTGGCAGATGGCCTCGTCGTTGATGTAGCGGTTGTTCGGGCAGGCGAAATCCACTTCGAACCCATCGGGGTAGCCAGCCTCGACCAGCAGCTTCTTGGCGGCATCCACGCTGTAGGGGAAGCGCTTGCCCACGGCCTCGGTGTAGCCCGCGACCTGGGGTGCCACGATGGTGCCCGTGGGCTTGCCCAGGCCGCGCATGATGTTGCGCGAAATCGTGTCGGTATCGATGGCCTGGTAGAGGGCCTTGCGCACACGCACGTCCTTCAGCGGGTTCTTGCCCTTGACGTTGGAGCCGGGCAGCTCCTCGCGGAACTGGTCCATGCCCAGGAAGATGGTGCGGTTCTCGACACCGTCGATCACCTTCAGGTCCGGGCTGGCGCGCAGGCGGCCCAGGTCCTGGGGCGCGGGATCGAGCACTAGGTCCACCTCGCCGGACAGCAGCGCGGCGATGCGCGTGGCATTCGACTTGATGGGGGTATAGACGATTTCGGTGACGTTGCCGTCCATCTTGCCCCACCAGTTGGGGTTGCGCTTGAAGACCATCTTCACGTCAGGCTGCCAGGAATCCAGCGTGTAGGGCCCCGTGCCCATGGCGTTGCGGTGGGCAAAATTCTCGTCCGTTCCCTTGATGTCCTTGGGCTCGACCGATTTGTTCTTTTCCGCCCAGGCCTTGCTCATGATCCGCAGCTCGGTCATCTGGCGCAGCAGCACGGGATTGGGCGCCGAGAGGAAAACGTCGAAGGTCTGCGCATCCACCTTCGCCACCTTGCTGATGCCCTGCACGTACGGCGTGAAGTTCGACGTCTTGGCCATGGCCCGCTGGATCGAATACACCGCATCGTCCGTGGTCAGCGCCGACCCATCATGGAACTTGACGCCCTGGCGCAGCGTGAAACGCACCTGCGTGGGGCTTATTTCCTTCCATGCCGTTGCCAGCACGGGTTCTACATCAAAGGTCTTGCTGTTGTAGTAGACCAAGCTTTCGTACACGTTCGCATGGAGCCCGTTCTGCAGCGCATTGTTCTGGGAATGAATATCCCAGGTGGCAATCTCCCCCTGGCTTGCCCATTTGAAGGATTTGGCATGCAGCGCCGGCGTCGCCAGCATCGCGGCGGCCACAGCCACCGGCAACAGACTGTATTTGAGTTTCATGGGTTCCCTCTAGATTAAAGTTTTACTATGCAGTAAAGGTTGCTCTATAGCCAACGGGAAATCCCTGAATTCCGGATGGCACGAAGGGCCTTGAGGGCTGACTTTCAAGGGGACCATATGCAAGGTTGGTGCCAAGAAATTGCACAAGCCCTGCACCAACGGATCACGCTTGGAGGCCATGCCTGATCGCTCTTCTCCAGCACAGCAGACAACTTGCAAGCCACCTCATACAGAAACCATGTGCATGCAGTTACAGTCATTTCCGGCAAACCTACTTGAGTCTCAGCACATCCAAGAACAGTATTCGAAAGAGAAAGAACAATAAAAAAAGCCGCCCGAAGGCGGCTTTTGGCTTTGCTTTGATATCGCAACTGGCCGAAGCCAGCGTTGATATTAGAAGCTGTGCTTGATACCGAAGTCGTAACCGTTGGAGTTGTCGTTCGCACCAGTCACAGAGCCGTTCAGGGATTGAGCAGCGCCGTTCTTGTTGTTCACGTGAGCGTACGTAGCGTACAGAGCGGTGCGCTTGGACAGGTTGTGCACATAGCCCAGAGCCAGCTTGTTCGAACGGGGATCAGCACCAGCGGTGTCGATCTTGTAGGTGGAGTAGGCCAGACGGATTTCGCCAGCGCCCACGGGCACCAGACCACCGATCAGGAAGCCCTTGCCGTCAGCACCGCCGCTGATCTTGTCTTGGTTGTAGTGAGCCATGATCTTGGCCACGCCCAGGTCGTATTGACCGCCCAGGTTCCAGGCCTTGATGTTGCCCGTCAGGAACTTGGTTTGCGAAGCGGCCAGAGCGACGTTGATGGGGCCGTTGGCGTAACCGACGCGAGCAGCCAGACCGTTGCCGTCCTTCTTGTTGGCAGCGTTGCTGGCGTTCTCACCCAGGTAGTACTGAGCTTGGCCATAGAAGCCGCCCAGGTTGCCAGGCAGGAAGTAACCGATGGCGTTGGAAGCGCGCACGGTGGTGGGGCCGCCCAGGCTGGAGTTCAGGGTTTGGGTGGTGCCCACGCCGTTCGTGCCGAACGGATCGAACACGGTCAGGTTCCAGAATTGGGGGGTATAGTCACGGCCCAGACGCACTTCACCGAAGCCGCCATTCAGGCTTACGGTGGAACGACGGTTGAAGGTCAGGCCTTGACCGCCACCGATACCAGCCACGGCGCCGCCGGTAGCTTGGTTGTTGGTGTTGGTAGCAGCGCCACGGCCGTCGTCGTTGGCCAGGCCAGCTTCCAGCCAGAACGAAGCGGACAGACCGCCACCCAGATCTTCAACGCCGCGGAAACCCAGACGGCTGCTGTTGTAGCCGGAGTTCGTCAGCTGCGACTTGTTGGAAACGCTGCCGGAACCGTAAGCATAGGTTGCGTCAACCACGCCAAACAGGGTCACGGACGATTGAGCGGAAGCAGCGCCAACTACGGCCAGGGCAGCCAGAGCGACTAGGGATTTTTTCATTGCGAGTTACTCCAAGGTTAAACATAGGGCGCCGGTACGAGGGGTCTAGGGCTGCTGGCGTAGCACCCGCGCAGTCCCGCCGGTTCCCCGGGCCAACCTCCTGGTGGGGAAGTTGCTCTTATTGCACCAGACCCGGCCGGGTTTCGCAAAGGAATTCACCCACAATCGGACCGAAAGGGGAAATCCGTTGCAGTGTTGCAACATTTAAGTGCGCAGCGGCAAAATCGGCTCTGCACTAGGGGAACGGGGCGCAAAAGAGGCCCTCCTCCTGTATCCAAGTGCAACTTGTGTTTCTGCACCCTTGTCATTTTGAAAGCTTCCATGGATTCTTTGCTAACGGCCGCCGACAACGCACTTCGCACTCTTTTCGCGACACCGCGCGCGAATGAAACGTCGCCTGCCCAAGGGATGGCGGAAGCATCCCTCGACCCTGCCCAGAAGAAGCTGGCAGGAGCGCTGATGCGCGTCAATCATGTAGGCGAAGTCTGCGCCCAGGCGCTTTACACGGCCCAGGCCGCGGTCACACGCGACCCGGGATTGCGCGAACACCTGCTGGAGGCAGCCCGCGAGGAAACAGACCATCTGGCCTGGACGCGGCAACGCCTTGATGCCCTGGGTTCCCGCCCGAGCCTGCTCAACCCCCTGTGGTTCGCCGGCGCCTTTGCGTTGGGGTTGGCGGCGGCCAAGGTCAGCGACCGAGCCAGCCTGGGATTCGTGGCGGAAACCGAAAACCAGGTGGCAACGCATCTTCAGAGCCACCTCGCGCGGTTGCCGGAGCAGGATCTGGCGTCGCGGGCTGTCGTGGCCAGGATGAAGGACGATGAAGAGCGCCACGCCGCGCAGGCCCGGGCCTCCGGCGCGCCGGAGCTGCCGCCCCCGGCACGTTGGGCCATGAAGGCGGCCGCCAAGGTCATGACCACCACGGCCCACTATATTTAATAGGTGCCTTCACCGGCTGCGGCCGGTTCGGCGGCTTTGCAGCATGCCCACGTTCATCTCCCCGGTGAGGCTCGACGCATAGAAGCTCTCGATCATGGCCACGGAGGTCCGGGCGTTGCGGGCCAGCGTCAGCATGTCGATGCCTTCGCCATAGAGCAGCCGGAAAGTTATGGATGTGTGCCGCAGGCAATACAGCGTGCGGGCCTGCCCATGCACGTCGATACGCGGAATGCCTGTCTCCCGCAAAACCCACTGCAGCCAGAAGTTGAGCACCGCCAGCGCATGGGCCCGGTCCTTCTCAGCGGGCAGAAAAAGATAGTCGTCGGGCTGCCCGGCGCTGGCCCCCAGGGCACAGGCGCGTAATTGCTCATAGATGCGCACGGCCGGCTGCAAGGTCACGATGGGCTTGTCGTGCTTCTTGGTCGTTGGCAGGGTCAGCCGCAGATAAGACGTGTGGTCCCGGCGCACGATCTCGATGTGCCGGTGCCGGAGCGTGCGGATATCGCTGGGGCGCACGAAGCTGTTCACCATGAAGCCGATGAGCCAGTACATGTCGGGCTGCAGCCGCCGGTAGCGGGGCGTGACCCAGAAGCGTTCGCGGGTGCCGCGGCCCTCCTTGACGCGAGGCGCTTCGGCCTGCTCGCGCGCAAGGCGCTTGGCCGTGCGCAGGATGGCACGGTACTGGCCTACCGTGAACGTGGAGCGCGGCTGGCTGATGATGGGGATGCGGGGTATCTCCGGTAGTTCCCGCATCCACTTGCGGGAAACCGCGAGCTTGAGCACCTTGCGGATGATGACCAGATACTGAGAGATGGTCGTGGAAGAAGCGGATTGCGCACTCATGCGCTCCATGAACACCTGCAACTGCTCAGCTTGAACGTCACCCACCCGCACCTGGCCCAGGACCGGCAGGATGTTGGCTTGCAAGCGGTTTCTCAGTATCTGCAGCGACCCCAGGCTGAAAGCGCCACGCTTGACGCGATCAGCCTCCAGGAGCACCAGTTTCTCGGCCACCTCGGCAAAGGTTGGAGCGCCGGCCACTGGATTCTCAGCCCGGCCATTGGTTTCGTTTTCCAAAGCCCTGGCCGCCAGAAAGGCATCACCCACCAGATAGAAAGCCGTTCGGTCACGTACCAGCACCGCAACGGGCTGGTGCTGAACGATCTGCACGAGATCATCCAATGCGCTGGCGATGCCTGTGAGCGGGACAGTGTAGTTGGAGAGAATTCTTTGCATGCCTGAGAGTAGAAAATCTGTGGATATTCATCGGTATCCCTCTCATTGCAGGCCTTGTTTTTGTAGCCGCTCTGGCTGCCCTGGCCGTAGTTGGCGCTGCTTCCGCTCAATCGTCGGTGACCCTGTTTGGCGTGGTTGACGCCCAGTTCCAGCATGTCTCGGGCGACGGCAACGGTTCCGTGAATCGCCTTCACAACTCTGGCTACAACAGCAGTCGCCTGGGTTTCCGCGGCGTTGAAGATCTGGGTGGCGGCCTGTCCGCTTCGTTCTGGCTGGAAGCTGGTCTGGCCAACGATGATGGCCAGGGCGCTGGCACGAATGCCAACAACCAAGCCGTTGGTGCTTTCAATCCTGTCACGGGCGCAAATGCCCCTGTTCGCACCGGCACGCAAGGTCTGACTTTCAATCGCCGTTCGACCGTTAGCTTGAATGGCGGCTTCGGCGAAGTGCGTCTGGGCCGTGACTACACCCCTTCATTCTGGAACCACACTGCCTTCGATCCGTTCGGCACGAATGGCGTGGGCGGCACCAGCAACCTGTCTCTGGGCTTGGGCACCACCACTAGCGTGCAGACGACCGTTCGCGCCTCCAACAGCATCGGCTATTTCCTGCCTGGCAACCTGGGCGGCTTCTATGGCCAAGCACAATACGCTTTCGGCGAAAACGCCTCCAATGCGGGCGCAACCAAGAACGATGGCCGCTACATCGGTTTCCGCGTCGGCTACGCCAATGGCCCTCTGAACGTCTCAGGCGCCTATGGCATCACCAAGCTCGCGGCCCTGGACGATTACAAGAATGCCAATATCGCTGGCTCCTACAACCTGGGCGTTGCCAATCTGATGGCCCACTGGAACCAAGAGAAGGTCGGCAATCTCAGCGGCGTCGGCGTGACCAATACCACGTACATGATTGGCGCACTCGTGCCCGTGGGCGCAGGTGAGTTCCGGATTTCGCTGACCTCCGGCAAAGCCAAGGGCGGCGGTTTCACCGTGGCGAAGGGCAATCAGATTGCTCTGGGTTATGTGCATAACCTGTCCAAGCGCACGGCTTTGTACACCACGTATGCCCGCATCAGCAATGGCAACGGCCTGGCTCCTTCGTACCACAATGGGCGTGCTGCAACGACACTGGGCGGCGACACCTCTGGCTTTGACATCGGCATCAAGCACTCTTTCTAATACCTGCGACTGGCCTTGTGCCAGTTCTGCCGTTGTCAGAAAGCAGGAAGCCGCCCAAGGGCGGCTTTCTCTTTTTCGGCCCAGCAGGGCTATCCGGCCTCCACCACCTCAAACCCCGTGGTGATCTCCGCCGTCTTTCCCAGCATGATGCTGGCCGAGCAGTATTTGTCGTGGCTCATGGCAATGGCGCGCTCCACGGCGGCGGGCGGGATGGCCTTGCCCGTCACGGTGAAGTGCATGTGGATCTTGGTGAACACCTTGGGGTCGGTCTGCGCGCGCTCGGTGGTCAGCTTCACGCTGCAGCCGCGCACGTCGTGGCGGCCGCGCTTGAGGATCAGCACCACGTCGTAGGCTGTGCAGCCGCCCGTGCCGGCCAGCACGGTCTCCATGGGACGGGGGGCTAGGTTCTGGCCGCCGTTGGCCGGATTGGCGGCGTCGGGGGCGCCGTCCATGGTCAGGACGTGGCCGCTGCCGGTTTCGGCGACGAAGCCCATGCCGGAGCGGGTTCCGGCCCCGCCCGTCCAACTGACTGTGCATTCCATTTGTGTTTCTCCTGTGTGGCCGGTCTGTGACTGTGTGATTTTTCGCACGCTTGGCCGTGCATTTTGCTGCAACGCAACAAGATTCAGGCTACACTGCATCCAAGCGTTGTGCTTTTTTCCTGGAAAGAAAGCCCCGCACCGATTGTCTCCTCCATCTCCTCAAAGGATGGATTAGCCCCAGGCCTCACGGCCCGGGGCTTTTTTTTGGCTGCCGCCGCCTCCCGCGATCTCTCTATGATGAGGCCCCCGCTCCGCCACCCGCCATGACCCAGCAGCACCTCACCCCCGCCGACTACCTCAAGAAGATCCTGACCGCCCGCGTGTACGACGTGGCCGTGGAATCCGCCCTGGAGCCCGCCAAAGCCTTGAGCCGCCGCCTGCACAACAAGGTGCTCCTGAAGCGCGAGGACCAGCAGCCGGTATTCAGCTTCAAGCTGCGCGGCGCCTACAACAAGATGGCGCAGCTCTCGCCCGAGCAACTGCAGCGCGGCGTCATCTGCGCCTCGGCCGGCAACCACGCCCAGGGCGTGGCGATGAGCGCGCACAGGCTGGGCACGCGCGCCGTGGTCGTCATGCCCACGACCACGCCCCAGCTCAAGGTGGATGCCGTCAAGACCCTGGGCGGCGACGTGGTGCTGCACGGCGAGAGCTATTCCGACGCCTACGAGCACGCGGCCCGCCTGCAAAAGGAGCAGGGCCTGACCTTCGTCCACCCCTTCGACGACCCGGACGTGATCGCCGGCCAGGGCACCATTGCCATGGAGATCCTGCGCCAGCTGCAGAGCCTGGGCAGCAACCAGCTCGACGCGGTGTTCGTCGCCATCGGCGGCGGCGGGCTGGTGTCGGGCGTGGCCAACTACATCAAGGCCGTGCGGCCCGAGATCAAGGTCATCGGCGTGCAGATGAACGATTCGGACGCGATGATCCAGTCCGTCAACGCGCACCAGCGCGTCACGCTGCCCGACGTGGGCCTGTTCTCCGACGGCACCGCCGTCAAGCTGGTGGGCGAGGAAACCTTCCGCGTGGCCCAGGGCCTGGTGGACGAGTTCATCACCGTCGACACCGACGCCGTCTGTGCCGCCATCAAGGACATCTTCGTGGACACGCGCAGCATCGTCGAGCCCGCCGGGGCGCTCGCCGTGGCCGCCATCAAGCAATACGTGGCCGCGAAGAAGACTAAGGGCGAGACCTACGCCGCCATCCTCTGCGGCGCCAACATGAACTTCGACCGCCTGCGCTTCGTGGCCGAGCGCGCCGAGGTGGGCGAGGAGCGCGAGGCACTGTTCGCCGTCACCATCCCCGAGGAGCGCGGCAGCTTCCGGCGCTTCTGCGAGGTGGTGGGCGACCTGCCCGGCGGCCCGCGCAACGTGACCGAGTTCAACTACCGCATCAGCGACGCGGCCCGCGCGCACGTGTTCGTGGGCCTGACCACCAATGGCAAGGGCGAGTCGGAAAAGATCGCCAGGAACTTCAGCCGCCACGGCTTCGAGGCGCTGGATCTGACGCACGACGAGCTGGCCAAGGAGCACCTGCGCCACCTCGTGGGCGGCCACTCCGCGCTGGCGCAGGACGAGCGGCTGATGCGCTTCACCTTCCCCGAGCGGCCCGGCGCGCTGCTCAAGTTCCTGAGCCTGATGCAGCCCACCTGGAACATCAGCCTGTTCCACTACCGCAACCAGGGCGCGGACTACGGCCGCATCCTCGTGGGCATGCAGGTGCCGCCGGAGGACACGGCCACCTTCGACGCCTTCCTGGCCACGCTGGGCTACCCCTATGTGGAAGAGACGCTGAACCCGGCGTACCGGCTGTTCCTGCGCTCCCAATAAGAATATTGGTCAAAATGGCCGCCAGCGCTTACCCAGAAAGCGCTGGCAGCTATTGATTTTGATAAGCCCATGCAGTTCCTGCGCCACTACCTGCTGGCCGTGCAGTTCTTCACGCGCATCCCCGTCACCGGGCGGCTGGCCGCGTGGGTGGGCTACAGCCCGGCGATGCTGCGCGCGAGCAGCGCGCACTTCCCCGGCGTGGGCTGGCTGGCCGCGCTGCTGGCGGCGGGGGTGTATGCGGCGCTGTGCTGGGGGCTGCAGCCCAACCCGTACGCCCCGGCGGTGGCGGCGGTGCTCAGCACCATCGCCACCGTGCTGATGACGGGCGGCTTCCACGAAGACGGCCTGGCCGACGTGGCCGACGGGCTGGGCGGCAGTGCCGACCGCGAGCGGGCGCTGGACATCATGAAGGACTCGCGCATCGGCGCCTTCGGGGCCATGGCGCTGGTGCTGGCGCTGCTGGCCAAGGTGGCGCTGCTGTCTCTGCTCGGCGCGCACGGGCTGGCGGCGGCGCTGGCGGGTATTGTGGGAGCGCACGTGCTGTCGCGCTTCTGGCCGCTGCTCATCGTGCGCGCGCTGCCGCACGTGGGCGACACGGCGCGGTCCAAGAGCAAGCCGCTGGCCGACCAGATCACGGGCCGCGCGCTGGCGGTGGCGGGTTTGTGGTGTTTTGTGCCCCTGGCGCTGGTGTGGCAAGCGCAGCCAGCTATTTATTCAATAGCAGCCATCGCCCTGAGCGCGCTGGCGGCCGCGTGGATGGCGCGCTGGTTCGCGCGGCGGCTGCAGGGCTTCACGGGCGACTGCCTGGGCGCGGTGCAGCAGGTCAGCGAGATCGGCTTCTACCTGGGCGCGGCGCTGAGCCTGCGCTGGCCATGACGAAGCTGTGGCTGGCAAGGCATGCCCAGCCGCTGGTGGCGCCGGGCACCTGCTACGGCGCGCTCGACGTGCCTGCCGACGCGACGGCCACGCAGGCCGCAGCGCAACGGCTGGCCGATGCCCTACCCGCCCAGGCGCGGGTGCTGTATTCACCGCTACAAAGATGTGAGCTGCTCGCGCTTTCCCTGCAAGCGCTGCGGCCCGATTTGGCATCCAAACCCGACACCCGGCTGCGCGAGATGGACTTCGGCGCCTGGGAAGGGCAGGCTTGGAACGCCATCGGCCAGACCGCCGTCGATGCCTGGACCGACCGCTTCGCCACCCATCCGCCCGGCGGCGGCGAAAGCCTGGGCGCGATGCTGGAGCGCGTGGCATCGGCCCTGCAGGACGCCCGCCGGGAGCCCGCGGCGGACGTGGTCTGGATCACCCATGCGGGCGTGGCGCGCTGCGTGGACTGGCTGCAGGCCCAGGGCGGCGCCCTGCCCCGCGCCGACCAGTGGCCGCTGGCCGCGCCGGACTACGGAGCGTGGGAAGTGCGCAGCCTCGGCGCTTGACCGATCAGCGTTTGATCAACGCTTGACTAACGTTTGAGAAGAGGCATCTCCAGCGTCAGCGTGGCGGGCTCGCCCAGCGCGGCGCCCAGCTGCGCCTGGCGCGGGCCCAGGGCCTGCAGCACCAGCCCCTGGTCCACCGCCGCGCCCACGCGGAAGGGCTTGGCCGGCTTGCCGTCCACCGCGATCAGCGCGGCGCCCCCGCCGCTCTGGCGGCCCGAGAGCACGCCCACCAGCGCGAACCGGCTCGCCAGCGAGGCCACAGGCGCCACCGGGTCGCCCGGAGCGGCCGGCACGGCACCCAGCAGGCGCGCCAGGGCCTGGGCGTCGGGCGCCGGGGGCGCGGCCACCATGACCGCGGGCGCCGCCGGGCCGGCCGCTGGCGCCGACAGCCGCAGGCCCCAGAAAACGACGCTGGCGCCCGCCGCGGCCCACAGGGCCAGCGTGCCCAGGCGCACGCCCCATGGGCTGTGCGACGGACCGTGGGAATTGCTGCGCAGGAGGGTCATCATGCGGGGATTATCATTCACGCGATTCGACCATCCAGGGACCGCCCGCAGTGAACACCACCCCTTCCCTTCTCCGCCGTGCGCGCCGCAGCCTGGCCCAAGGCTTCACCCTCATCGAGCTGATGGTGGTGCTCGTGATCATCGGCGTGCTGGCCGCGCTCATCGTGCCCAACGTGCTGGAGCGCGCGGACGACGCCCGCGTGACCGCCGCCCGCACCGACATCACCAACATCATGCAGGCGCTCAAGCTGTACCGCCTGGACAACCAGCGCTACCCCACGGCCGAGCAGGGCCTGCAGGCGCTCATTGCCAAGCCCACCTCGGGCCCCGTGCCCGGCAACTGGAAGCTGTACCTGGAAAAGCTGCCCAACGACCCCTGGGGCCGCCCTTATCAGTACCTGAACCCCGGCATCAAGGCCGAGGTGGACGTCATGTCCTTCGGCGCGGACGGCCAATCCGGCGGCGAAGGCAAGGACGCCGACATCGGCAGTTGGCAGTAGCCTTGTGTACCGCACTCGCGGGTTCACCCTTCTCGAACTGCTGGTCGTCATCAGCATCATTGCCTTGGCCACGGCGGGCGTCGGCTTGGCGATGCGCGACGGTGGCCAAGCCGTGCTGGAGCGCGAAGCGGCCCGCCTGGCCGCGCTGCTGGAGTCGGCCCGCGCCCAGTCTCGCGCCTCCGGCGTGCCCGTGCGCTGGCGCGCGGTGCCGCAGGGTTTCCGTTTCGAGGGGCTGCCCGAAAGCGCCGAGGTGGCGCAATCCCGCCAGTGGCTGGACGCCGGCACCAGCGTGCGGGCTCCGTCCGTGCTGGTTTTAGGGCCGGAACCCCTGATCGGCCCGCAGCAGGTGCTGATCACCCACGCCGACCGCACGCTGCGCGTCGCCACCGACGGCGTGCGCCCCTTCACCGTCGAGTCCGCGCAATGAAAAGAAAGCGCCCCCACGCTCCCCACTTCGTGTGGTCGCTGCCCCCCAAGGGGGCCGCTTTTCATCTTGGGGCGGCCCGGCGATGAAAAACCAACGCGGCTTCACCCTGGTCGAAGTGCTGGTGGCCCTGAGCATCGTCGCCATCGCGCTCATGGCGGGCCTGCAGGCCACCACGGCGCTCACGCGCAACGCGCTGCGGCAGTCCGACATCGTGCTGGCCCAGCTGTGCGCCGAGAACGAGCTGGTCTACGCCCGCCTGTCGCGCCAGATGCCCAGCGTGGGCGACAGTTCGCAGACCTGCGAGCAGGCCGGGCGGCAGTTCACGCTGCTCACCATCGTGCGGCCCACGCCCAATCCGAGCTTCCGGCGCGTGGATGCGCAGGTGCTGGACGGCGAGAACTCGGTGCTGCGAATCTCCACCATCATCGGCAGGTACTGACGGCATGAAAGCGCGCGGATTCACGCTGGTCGAGCTGCTGCTGGCGATTGCCGTGATGGGCCTGCTGGCCATCCTGAGCTGGCGCGGGCTGGACGGCATGGTGCGGGCGCAGGAGGGCACGCGCCAGCACGCCGACGAAATGCTGGTGCTGCAGGCCGCGCTGGGCCAGTGGGGCGCCGACCTGGACGCCCTGCAGCCCATCGCCCACACCACGCCGCTGGACTGGGACGGCCAGGTGCTGCGCATGACGCGGCGCACCAGCGCCGTGCCCGACGACGGCGCCCTGGTGGTGGCCTGGACGCGCCGCGGCCTGCAGGACGCGGGGCAGTGGCTGCGCTGGCAGTCGCCGCCGGTGCGCACGCGCGCCGAATGGCAGGAGGCCTGGCAGCGCGCCGCGCAATGGGCCCACAGCCCGGGCGACGCCGAGCGGCGGCTCGAGATGGCCCTGCTGCCGCTCGCGGAATGGCAGATCTTCTACTACCGCGGCGGAGCGTGGTCCAACCCGCTGTCGAGCACCGGCACGACGAACCCGCAGGACGGCAAGGCCGCGGCCGCCATTCCCGACGGCGTGCGCCTGCAGATCACGCTGCCGCCGGGCCAGGCGCTGGCGGGCCGGCTCACGCGCGACTGGGTCAACCCGGTGCTGGGCGGAGGGCGGTCATGAAGAAGGAGAAGGCGCAAACGGGCGCGGCCTTGCTCATGGCCATGCTGACCGTGACGCTGGTCGCCACCTTCGCCGCCGCCGCCATGTGGCAGCAGTGGCGCGCGGTCGAGGTCGAGGCGGCCGAGCGCGGGCGCGTGCAGTCGGCCTGGATCCTCGTCGGCGCGCTGGACTTCTCGCGCCTCATCCTGCGCGAGGACGCGCGCTCAGGCGGCCCCGACCACTTGGCCGAGCCCTGGGCCGTGCCGCTGCAGGAGTCGCGCCTGTCCACCTTCCTGGCGGCCGAGAACAACGTGAGCCAGGTGGACGACGCCAGCACCGACACCACCGAGGCCTTCCTCTCGGGCCAGATCACCGACATGCAGGGTCGCCTGAACCTCACCAATCTCGCCGCGGGCGGGCAGGTGGACGAAACCGCCCTGCGGCAGTTCACTCGCCTGTTCGAGCAACTGGGCCTACCGCAGCAGGAACTGGGCCTGCTGGTGGAAGGCCTGCGGCAGGCCGGCGGCAAGGACAGCGCGGCCCCGCTGATGCCGCCCACGGTCAGCCAGCTCGGCTGGCTGGGCCTGTCGCCCGCCACCGTGGCCGCGCTGGCGCCGCACGTCACCCTTCTGCCCGAGCGCACCCTGGTCAATGCCAACACGGCATCGACCGAGGTGCTGCTGGCCGCCATCGACGACCTGGACATGGCGGGCGCGCAGAAGATCGTGCAGGCGCGCGAATCCCGCCATTTCCGCAAGGCGGACGATGTGAAGACCTTGCTGGGCGGCAGCATCGACTGCGCCTGCTCGGTGCAGTCGAGCTACTTCGAGGTGCGGGGCCGCCTGCGCATCGGCGACACCATGGTGGACGAACGCTCGCTGGTGCGCCGCGTGGGCGTGGAAGTCACCACGCTGTGGCGCGAGCGGGGCGCATTTGATAGAGAGCCCACCCCCTAAAATGCCCCGCAAAACCCGTCCATGAGCACCCTCATCCTTTTCCTGCCGCCGGGCCGCCCGGAGCCCGCCACCGAATACAGCTACACGCTGACGGCAGACGGCCACACCGCCCTTCGCCATGCCGCCGCCCCGGCGGCGCTGCTGCCCGAGCCCGCGCGCCCCGGCGGCGAGGTGGTGGCCGTGGTGCCGGCGCGCGCCCTGTCGTGGCAGCGCGTGCAACTGCCGCCCGGCCTGCCGCTGGGCGCGGGCCAGCAGACGCCGCGCCTGCGCTCGGTGCTCGAAGGCCTGCTCGAAGACCGCCTGCTCGACGACGCGGCGCTGCTGCACTTCGCCCTGCAGCCGGGCGCGCAGGCCGGCGAACCGCTCTGGGTCGCGGTGTGCGACCGCGCCTGGCTGCGCGAGCACCTGCAGGCGCTGGAGGCCGCCGGCCGCCGCGTTGCCCGCGTGGTGCCCGAATTCGCTCCCGGCCCCACGGCCAGCGGGCAACCCGAACTCTGCGCACTGGGCACGCCCGAGGACGCCTGCGTGGTCCTCACCGGCCACGGCGCCGAGCTGGGCGTGGCCGTGCTGCCGCTGTCCCCCATGGCGCTGGCCCTGGCCCGCACCCATGCCGAAGGCAACGGCGACACCCTGGCCGTACGCGCCGAGCCCGCCGTGGCCGCGCTGGCCGAGCGCACCCTGGGCCAGCGCGTGGAACTGCACACGGCCAGCCAGCGCGCGCTGGACGCCGCGCGCGGCGACTGGGACCTGGCCCAGTTCGACCTGGCCAGCACCGGCCGCACGCGCGCGCTGCGCAAGCTGGGCAGCGCGGCCAGCGCCCTGCTCTACGCCCCGCAGTGGCGCGCCGCGCGCTGGGGCGCCGCGCTGCTGGTGGCGGCGCACCTGGTGGGCATCAACGCCTGGGCCTGGCAGGAGCGCCAGGCGCTGGCCGCCAAGCAGGCCGCAGTGCGCAACGCGCTGACCCAGGCCTTCCCCAAGGTGCAGGTGGTGGTGGACGCGCCCGTGCAGATGGAGCGCGAACTGGCCCAACTGCGCCAAGCGGCAGGCGCCGTCTCCGCCCGCGACCTGGAGCCTTTGCTCGCCGCCGCGGGCGCGGCGCTGCCCGCCGGCCGCCTGCCCACGGGCATCGAATACACCTCCGGCGAGTTGCGCCTGCGCGGCATCACGCTGGGCCCCGAGGAAGAAGCCGCGCTCGCGGCCCGGCTGCAGGCCGCCGGCTACCGCGCCCGCATGGACGACGGCAGCCTGCTGCTGCACGCCGCCGACAAAGGCACGCCATGACGACGCCCCAGAAGAACGCCGCCCTGCGCGCCCGCTGGCAGGCCCTGGCCCCGCGCGAGCAGACCCTGGTGCTGGCCGCGGGCGGGGTCATCGCCTTCGCCCTGCTCTGGTGGCTGGCCGTGGCCCCGGCCCTGGCCACGCTGCGCGCCGCACCGGCCCGCCATGCGGCGCTCGACGCCCAACTGCAGCAGATGCAGGCCCTGCAGGCCGAGGCCCAGCAGTTGCAGTCCGCCCCGCGCACCGTGCGCGGCGACGCCGTGGGCACGCTGCGCACGGCGCTGGCCCAGCGGCTGGGCAACGCGGCGCAGCTCAACGTGGCGGGCGACCGCGCCACCGTCACCCTCAAGGGCGCTCGCGCCGACGCGCTGGGCCAGTGGCTGGCACAGGCGCGCAGCAACGCCCGGGCCGTGCCGGTGGAAACGCGGCTGACGCGCAGCGCCGCCGCGCCCGCCAATGCCGGCACACCCGCCACCCTGGGCAACCCGGCCACGGCCCTGCCGCGCTGGGACGGCACGCTGGTGCTCGCGCTGCCTTCGCAACAATGAAACAAGCCCTGAGCCGCACCGCGCCCCGCACCGCGCCCCGCGCGGGCTGGGGCTGGGCGCTGGCGGGCGCGCTGGCCGGCGCCCTGCCCGCGCTGCTGGTGTTCGCGCCCGCGCACTGGCTGGCCGAGGGCGTGGCCCGCGCCAGCCAGGGGCAGGTCCTGCTGCTGCAGCCGCGCGGCACGGTGTGGAACGGTTCGGCGCAGCTGGTGCTGACGGGCGGCAGCGCCAGCCAGGACCGCGCCGCCCTGCCCGGCCGCCTGGACTGGCAGCTGCGCCCCGCCTGGGCCGGCCTGCGCGCGCAGATGCACGCCGGCTGCTGCACGCCCGCGCCGCTGCAGGCGCAGGCCCGCCTGGGCCTGTCCGGGTCCAGCGTGGCCCTGGCCGACGGCGAAAGCCAGTGGCCCGCCGCCATCCTGGCCGGGCTGGGCACGCCCTGGAACACGCTCCAGCCCCAGGGCCAGCTGGCGCTGCAGACGCGCGGCCTGCAGGCCCGGTGGGCGGCGGGCCGCATGGCGCTGGCGGGCCAGGCGCAGCTGGACGCGCGGGCCATGTCCTCGCGCCTGTCCACGCTGCGGCCCATGGGCAGCTACCGGCTGGTGCTGGAGGGGGGCGAGGTGCCCGCGCTCACGCTCAGCACGCTGGACGGGCACCTGCAGCTCAGCGGCAGCGGCCAGTGGGTGGGCCAGCGCCTGCGCTTCGCGGGCGAGGCCAGCGCCACGCCGGAGCGCGAGGCGCAGCTCTCCAATCTTCTGAACATCATCGGGCGGCGCAATGGCGCGCGTTCCATCATCACCGTGGGTTGATCGACACCATGACCACTCTCAAAACGATAGCTGCTTGCGCTTTACTGGTATGCGCCGGAAGCCAAATTCATGCACAAACCGCTGGCACTGCCGGCAGCGTGCGCTCGGGCGAGCCGGTCACGCTGAACTTCGCCAACGCCGAAATCGAGGCCGTGGCGCGCACGCTGGCCACCATCACCGGCCGCAACGTGGTGGTGGACCCGCGCGTGAAGGGCCAGCTCAACCTCGTCACCGACCGGCCCGTGCCGCCCGCGCAGGCCTTCCAGCAGTTCCTGGCGGCGCTGCGGCTGCAGGGCTTCACGGTGGTGGAGACGGCCGGGCTGTACAAGGTGGTGCCCGAGGCGGACGCCAAGCTGCAGGGCGGCAGCGTGAGCGTGGTGCAGGGCAGCAGCGGCAGCGCGCCGGCGGGCGGACAGATCGTCACGCAGATCTTCAAGCTCAACTTCGAGAACGCGGCCAACCTGGTGCCGGTGCTGCGCCCGCTGATCAGCCCCAACAACACCATCAACGTGAACCCCGGCAACAACTCGCTGGTGATCACCGACTACGCGGACAACCTGCAGCGCCTGGCGCGCATCGTGGCGGCCATGGACGTGTCCAACGCGAGCGACGTGGAGGTGATCCCGCTGCGCAACGCCATCGCCACCGACCTCGCCCCCCTGGTGGCGCGCCTGATCGACGGCAGCGGCACCGCGGCGACGCCCGCGCCCGGCGCGGCGGCCGGGCAGGCCGACACTTCGTTCAAGACCACGCTGATCGCCGAGCCGCGCAGCAATTCGCTGATCCTGCGCGCCGCCAACCCGGCCCGCGTGGCCCAGGTGCGCGCGCTGGTGGACCGGCTGGACCAGCCGCCCGCGCCCGGCAGCAGCGCTGCCAATGGCAACATCCACGTGGTCTACCTCAAGAACGCGGACGCGACCAAGCTCGCCACCACCCTGCGCGCCGCCATGGCGGCCATGGGCGGCAGCGGCGGCAATGGCGCCGCCACCGGCACGGGCAGCAGCAGCCCCACCCCGAGCACAGGCCTGAGCAGCGGCGGCATGCTGTCCACCAGCTCGTCCATGTCCGGCAGCAGCGCGGGCCTGGGCGCGGGTTCCAGCGCCATGGGGACAAGCACCACCAACAGCAATCAGCCGTCCACCGGCGGGCAGATCCAGGCCGACCCCACCACCAACTCGCTCATCATCACGGCGCCCGAGCCGCAATACCGCCAGCTGCGCGCGGTGATCGACAAGCTCGACGGCCGCCGCGCGCAGGTGCTGGTGGAGAGCCTGATCGTGGAGGTCACGGCCAGCAAGCTCGCCGAGTTCGGCATCCAGTGGCAAGGCGTGCTGGGCAAGCAGGGCGACGGCACGGTGGGCGTGATCGGCACCAACTCGGGCCAGGCGGGGATCAACATCCTGAACGCCACGGCGGCAATCGCCGCCAAGACCCCCGCCGCACTCATCGGCACCAGCGGCCTGGGCAACGGCATGAACCTGGCGCTGGCGCCGCGCATCAACGGGCAGTACTACCTGGGCGCGCTGGCGAACTTCCTGCAGAACAGCGGCGATGCCAACGTGCTCTCCACCCCCAACCTCATGACGCTGGACAACGAGGAGGCCAAGATCCTCATCGGCGACAACGTGCCCTTTGTTACCGGCTCCTATGCCAACAGCACGGGCAGCAGCACCGTGAACCCGTTCACCACCGTGGAGCGCAAGGACGTGGGCCTGATGCTCAAGGTGCGTCCGCAGATCAGCGAGAACGGCACGGTGAAGATGGCGATCTACCAGGAAATCTCCAAGATCGACCGCTCCACCCTGTCCGACCCGAACGGCCCGACGACCAGCAAGCGCTCCTTCGAGTCGAACGTGGTGGTGGACGACGGCAACATCATCGTCATCGGCGGCCTGCTAGAGGACAGCTACTCGCAGGCCGAGGACAAGGTGCCGGTGATGGGCGACATCCCCGTGCTGGGCAATCTGTTCAAGAGCGAGAACCGCTCGCGCAAGAAGACCAACCTGATGGTCTTCCTGCGCCCCATCGTGGTGCGCGACAACGCCACCAGCGAGGCGCTGATGGTGGACCGCTACGAGGCCATCCGCGCGCTGCAGCAGGTCACGCAGCCGGCGCCCAGCACCATGATGGGCTCCGTCTCGGGCGCGCCGGTGCTGCCAGCGCTGCCTGCGGCGGCGCTGCCCGCCGTCGCTGCGCCGCCCGCGCCCCTGCCGCAGACCCAGCAGCAGCAGCAGTGACCGCCATGCGCCACCCCCTGCCCTACGCTTTCGCGCGCACCGCGCAGCTGCTGCTGGAGGACGACGGCCACCAGCTCGTGCTGTGGCACGGGCCAAGCCCCGACGCGGGCGCGCTGTCGGAGGTGCTGCGCAAGCACGCGGTGCAGCAACTGCTGCCGCTCGACGCGCCCGCGCTCGCCCAGCGCATCAGCGCGGCGTACTCGCACAGCGAGTCGAGCGCCGCCACGGTGGTGAGCGAGGTCGAGAGCGACGCCGACCTCTCGCGCATGATGCAGGAGCTGCCCGCTGTGGAAGACCTGCTGGAATCGGCCGGCGACGCGCCCATCATCCGCATGCTCAACGCCCTGCTCACGCAGGCCGCGCGCGACGGCGCGAGCGACATCCATATCGAGCCCTACGAGCGCCACTCCAGCGTGCGCTTCCGCGTGGACGGCACGCTGCGCGAGGTGGTGCAGCCCAACCGCGCGCTGCACGCGGCGCTGATCTCGCGCCTGAAGATCATGGCCGACCTGGACATCAGCGAGAAGCGCCTGCCGCAGGACGGCCGCATCAGCCTGCGCCTGGGCACGCGCGCCATCGACGTGCGCGTGTCTACCCTGCCCAGCGCCCACGGCGAGCGCGCCGTGCTGCGCCTGCTGGACAAGAGCGAGAGCAAGCTGAGCCTGGAGGCCGTGGGCATGCAGGGCGAGGTGCTGCGCCGCTTCGACGGCCTGATCCACCAGCCGCACGGCATCATCCTGGTCACCGGCCCCACGGGCTCGGGCAAGACCACCACGCTGTATGCCGCTCTGGGCCGGCTGGACGCCGCGCAGAGCAACATCATGACGGTGGAAGACCCCATCGAGTACGAGCTGCCTGGCGTGGGCCAGACGCAGGTCAACGCCAAGATCGACCTGACCTTCGCCAAGGCCCTGCGCGCCATCCTGCGCCAGGACCCGGACGTGATCATGATCGGCGAGATCCGCGACTTCGAGACCGCGCAGATCGCCATCCAGGCCTCGCTCACGGGCCACCTGGTGCTGGCCACGCTGCATACCAACGACGCGGCCAGCGCCGTCACACGGCTGACAGACATGGGGGTGGAGCCCTTCCTGCTGTCCAGTTCGCTGCTGGGCGTGCTGGCCCAGCGCCTGGTGCGCCGGCTCGACGCCGGCGACCCCAGCGGCTACCGGGGCCGCACCGGCGTGTTCGAGCTGCTGGTGGTCGATGACGCGATCCGCGCCCTGGTCCACAACCAGGCCGCCGAGGCCGACATCCGCGCCACCGCCATTGCGGGCGGCATGACGCTGATGCGCGACGATGGCGAGCGGCTGGTGGCCGCGGGCATCACGAGCCCCGAGGAAGTGCTGCGCGTCACCCGGGATTGAACCCGGAAACTACGCTTTTGATAGCTACCAGCGCTTGCTGCACAAGCGCTGGAGGCCAAAAAGGCTTGTAAAAAAACCTTACCGGATCTGCAGCGCGGGCCTGCGCGGAGCCTGCGCCACGGCGGGCGCAGCCGGAGGTTCGGCGGCGAAGGACGGGGACGGCAGCCCGTGCGCGGCGCCCTCCTGCAGCTTGAACTGGCGCACGGCGCTCGCCAGGTGCAGCGCCTGCTCGCGCAGCGATTCGGACGCGGCCGTGGACTCTTCCACCAGCGCGGCGTTCTGCTGCGTCATCTGGTCGAGCTGGGTGACGGACTGGCTGATCTGGCCGATGTTGTCGCTCTGCTCGGCCGACGAGGCCGTGATCTCGGAAATGATGTCGGAGACGCGGCGCACGCTGGTCACGATCTCGGTCATGGTCTGCCCGGCCTGGCTCACGAGGCGCGAGCCGTCTTCCACGCGCTCCACCGACGAGCCGATCAGGCCCTTGATCTCCTTGGCCGCCTCGGCGCTGCGCTGGGCGAGGTTGCGCACCTCGCTGGCCACCACGGCGAAGCCCCGGCCCTGCTCGCCCGCGCGGGCGGCTTCCACCGCCGCGTTCAGCGCCAGGATGTTGGTCTGGAAGGCGATGGAGTCGATCACGCCCGTGATGTCGGCGATCTTGCGCGAGCTGGTGGTGATCTGGTCCATGGTGGTCACCACCTGCGAGACCACGGCGCCGCCGCGCGCCGCCACCTCGGCCGCCGACGAGGCGAAGTCGCTGGCCTGGCGCGAGGACTGGGCGCTCTGCTGCACGGTGCTGGTGAGCAGCTCCATCGACGAGGCCGTTTCCTCCAGGTTGGCCGCCGTCTGCTCGGTGCGGTGGCTCAGGTCGTGGTTGCCGGTGGCGATCTCGGAACTGGCGGTGGAGATGTTGCCCGCCGCGTCCTGCACCTGCCGCACCAGACCGCGCAGCGACTCCTGCATGCGGCCCATGGCCGCCACGAGCTGGCCGACCTCGTCCTGGTTGAGCACCACCACGTCGCGCGAAAGGTCGCCGCTGGCGATGCGCTCGGCGAGCTCCTGGGCCTGGCCCAGCGAGCGGGTAATGGAGCGCACGCTGAAGAAGGTGAGCGGGATCAGCACCGCCAGCCCCAGCAGCAGGCCGATGCCGATCAGCGCCGACATCGCCTGCGTGCGCGACTCCACGCCCGCGCGCGCCTCGTCCATCTGCGTGCGGGCCGAGGCGGCGAGGCTGGAGAACAGCTTGTCCGTGGCTTCCATGTGGACCTTGAGGCGGTCGGCATAGGCGCCGCCGCCCGCGCCGTCGAGCTGTGCGCCCTCGATCTTCTCGAAGATCGGGGAAATGCCGGTCTCGTACTGCTTGATCTCTTCGAGCGACTTGTCGATGGACGCGACGAACTCCGCGTCGCCGGCCTGCACCTGGCGCACGTCGGTCAGGCTCTTGCGCAGCGCGGCCAGGGTCTTGGCCCAGGCTTCGCGCAGCGTGGAAACCTCGACCGAGTTGTTGAAGTTGATGATGATGTCTTTTTCGGTGCGGCGCAGGTCGCCCAGGGTGGTGCGCAGGTCCGACATGTCCGTCAGCGTCTGCACCCGCTGCGAGAACAGCACCTGCAGCGTGTCGCGCGTGCGGTCCAGCGCGATGTAGCCCATGGCGCCGATGACGACCAGCAGGATCAGGGAGAAGACGGTCCCGAAATACAGGCGCGTGCGAATCGAGAAGCGGCCGAGAGCGTTCATGGCTCTTCCTTACATTTTTTAACAGACAAACCAGCATAGCAAATTTTGCGCCACGCCCTCTACCGGTCTTCTGAACCGGAGTGGGCGGGACTATATGCGCAGCCGGCAGGCCTGCCGCACAGGGTAAGCACGGCCCCGGGGCGCCGTGTAGCGAATCCTCGGGGCCAGTAGCTGCGCTTATCCAGCCGGCGTGAGCGGAACGTAGAGCTGCCCGCCCTGGCGCTGGAATTCCACCGCCTTCTCGCTCATGCCTTGCGCGGCGAATTCGCGTACCTCCTGCGTGATCTTCATGGAGCAGAACTTGGGGCCGCACATAGAGCAGAAGTGCGCCACCTTGGCCGCTTCCTTGGGCAGCGTCTCATCGTGGAATTCGCGCGCCGTGTCCGGGTCCAGGCCCAGGTTGAACTGGTCCTGCCAGCGGAAGTCGAAGCGCGCCTGGCTCAGCGCGTCGTCGCGCGCGCGGGCGCCCGGGTGGCCCTTGGCGACGTCGGCCGCATGCGCGGCGATCTTGTAGGCGATGATGCCCTGCTTCACGTCGTCGCGGTCGGGCAGGCCCAGGTGCTCCTTGGGCGTGACGTAGCAAAGCATGGCCGTGCCCATCCAGCCGATCATGGCCGCGCCGATGGCGGACGCGATGTGGTCATAGCCGGGGGCAATGTCGATGGTGAGCGGCCCCAGGGTGTAGAACGGTGCCTCGTGGCAGTGCTTGAGCTGCTCCGTCATGTTGGCCTGGATCATGTGCATGGGCACGTGGCCGGGGCCTTCGATCATGGTCTGCACGTCGTGCTTCCAGGCGGTCTGCGTCAGTTCGCCCAGCGTGCGCAGTTCGGCGAATTGGGCTTCGTCATTGGCATCGGACGCGCAGCCGGGGCGCAGGCCGTCGCCCAGGCTGAAGCTCACGTCGTAGGCCTTCATGATGTCGCAGATGTCCTCGAAGTGCTCGTACAAAAAGCTCTCGCGGTGGTGCGCCATGCACCACTTGGCCATGATGGAGCCGCCGCGCGAGACGATGCCGGTGCGCCGCGCCGCCGTGAGATGGATGAAGGCCAGGCGCACGCCCGCGTGGATGGTGAAGTAGTCCACGCCCTGCTCGGCCTGCTCGATCAGCGTATCGCGGAAGATCTCCCAGGTGAGGTCCTCGGCGATGCCGCCCACCTTCTCCAGCGCCTGATAGATCGGCACGGTGCCGATGGGCACGGGCGCGTTGCGCACGATCCAGTCGCGCGTGGTGTGGATGTTCTTGCCGGTACTGAGGTCCATCACGTTGTCCGCGCCCCAGCGGATGGCCCAGACCATTTTCTCCACCTCTTCCTCGATGCTGGAGGTGACGGCGGAGTTGCCGATGTTGGCGTTGATCTTGACCTTGAAGTTGCGCCCGATGGCCATGGGCTCCACCTCGGGGTGGTTGATGTTGGCGGGAATGATGGCGCGGCCCCGGGCCACCTCGTCGCGCACGAACTCGGGGGTGATGATCTGCGGGATGCTCGCGCCCATGGCGTTGCCCGCCAGGCGGGCTTCGCGGGCGGCATCCGCCATGTACTGCGCCATCCATTCGCGCCTGCCGTTTTCGCGCAGCGCCACGTATTCCATCTCGGGCGTGACGATGCCCTTCTTCGCGTAGTGCATCTGCGTGACGTTGCCGCCTGCCTTGGCACGCAGCGGCTGGCGCTGCAGCGCGGCAGCCTCGGCGCGCAGCTGGGCCAGGCGGGCGGCGTCCTCGCTCTTGCTGCCGTCGTCCAGCGCCTGCTGCTTGCGGCCCTCGTAGCGCTCGGTGTCACCGCGCTGCGCGATCCACTCGCCGCGCACGCTGGCAAGGCCCTTGCGCACGTCGATGGCGGCGGCCGGGTCGGTGTAGGGGCCGGACGTGTCGTAGACGCTGACCACCTCGCCATTGGTCAGCGCGATGTCGCGCACGGGCACGCGCAGGCCGGGCGCACTGCCGGCGAGGTAACTCTTGGTGGATGCGGGAAAGGGCTCGCGCGTCAGCGCAAGCAGGTGGGCGAACTTGTCGGGGGCATTCATGGCGGGTAGCACTCCTGTCGGTGGTGGAAGGAATGCTCCGCAATCGATGGCACGGGCATGCACGCGCGAACGCACGCACCCACCCATTCCATTGCAGCTCTTCTTACGCTGGTACTAACCAGATCAAGTTCGCGGTTCCGGCGGTCAGGTCCGCCATCTCAGCACGCCATACGTGCACCCCGGAGCGAGGCGCAGTATAGCCAGATCAGGCCAGCCGCCCGATCAAGACGACCGCGAAGAAAAAGACGGCAGCGATCACCGTCCACTTGAGGATGACGAGCCCGAAGCGCTTGTAGCGCGGCTGCCCCGTGCCCGCATAGAACGCAAACGACACGGCCGCCCCCAGGAGCAGCAGCATGACGAGCCAGCGGAAGATCAGCATGTCACCACGCGCGTGCAGGCTGCGCGAAGCCGCGGGGCGCCTGGCGCTCGTCCTCGAAGGTCACGATCTCCCAGGCGTCGCGCTCGGCCAGCAGGGCGCGCAGCAGCTGGTTGTTCATCGCATGGCCCGAGCGGAACGCGCTGTACGCGGCCAGCAGGGGCTTGCCGATGATGTACAGGTCGCCCATGGCGTCCAGGATCTTGTGCTTGACGAACTCGTCGTCGTAGCGCAGCCCGTCGCTGTTGAGCACCTTGTAGTCGTCCATCACGATGGCGTTGTCCAGCCCGCCGCCCAGGGCCAGGCCGTTGGACCGCATCATCTCCACGTCGCGCGTGAAGCCGAAGGTGCGGGCGCGGGCGATGTCGCGGCTGTAGTTGCCCGCGCCCAGGTCGAACTCCACGCGCTGGCCGGTGGAATCGACGGCGGGGTGGTCGAAGTCGATCTCGAAGCTGAGCTTGTAGCCGTGGTAGGGCGTGAGAAGCGCCCACTTGGTGTTGGCACCCTCGCCCTCGCGCACTTCCACCGGGCGGGTCACGCGGATGAAGCGCTTGGGCGCGTTCTGCAGCTCCACGCCCGCGCTCTGCAGCAGGAACACGAAGGACGCGGAAGAACCATCGAGGATGGGCACCTCTTCCGCCGTGATGTCCACGTACAGGTTGTCTATGCCCAGCCCCGCGCAGGCCGACATCAGATGCTCCACCGTGTGCACCTTGGCGCCGCCCGTGCCGATGGTGGACGCCAGCCGCGTGTCGGTGACGGCCTCGGCGCGGATCGGAATGTCCACGGGCTGGGGCAGGTCCACCCGGCGGAACACGATGCCCGTGTCCGGCTGCGCGGGCCGCAGCGTCAGCTCGACCCGCTGGCCGCTGTGCAGGCCCACGCCCACGGCGCGGGTGATGGTCTTGAGGGTGCGTTGCTGGAGCATCGGGCGATTTTACCGGGCGGGGTGGCGTCCCTGCACCAGACAGGGGCGCAATGGATTCAAGTCAAATCGACCTCTAGCGCTTGATACACAAGCATTAGCAGCTATCAAAGAAGGAGTTAACCAATGAAAAAACCCGCTGGCATGCCCGCGGGTTTTCAGGGCATGGCCCCCCGCTTCCTCAGTCCGCTTGCTTACGCAGGAACGCGGGGATCTCGAGGTCGTCCATGCCGCCCGAAGACAGCGCGTCCACGCGGGCCGCCGCCTGCGTGCGGTTGGTGCGCCACACGCTGGGCACCGACATGTTGCCGTAGTCGGCCTGAGAACCGCCCGCATGGCCGCCCTGCACGCCCGCGGCCGCGCCCAGCGCGCCCACGCCCGCCACGGGCATCTGGTAGGCCACGTTGTCCGTGCCGGTGCGCAGGCCGCCCTGCACCACCGAGATGGGCTGGCGGCGCGCGTTGGGGCGCGACAGGCCGGTGGCGACCACGGTCACGCGGATCTCGTCGCCCAGGCTGTCGTCGTAGGCGGCGCCGTAGATGACGTGCGCGTCGGGCGAGGCGTAGGCATTGATGGTGCTCATCGCCAGGCGCGATTCGGACAGCTTCAGGCTACCCTTGGCGGCCGTCACCAGCACCAGCACGCCCTTGGCGCCCGACAGGTCGATGCCTTCGAGCAGCGGGCAGGCGACGGCCTGCTCGGCCGCGATGCGGGCGCGGTCGGGGCCGCTGGCGGTGGCCGTGCCCATCATGGCCTTGCCGGGCTCACCCATCACGGTGCGCACGTCCTCAAAGTCCACGTTCACGTGGCCGTACTCGTTGATGATCTCGGCGATGCCGCCCACAGCGTTCTTGAGCACGTCGTTGGCGTGCGCGAAGGCCTCGTCCTGGGTGATGTCGTCGCCCAGTACTTCGAGCAGCTTCTCGTTGAGCACCACGATCAGCGAATCGACGTTGGCTTCCAGCTCGGCCAGGCCGTCGTCGGCGTTCTTCATGCGGCGGCCACCCTCCCAGTCGAAGGGCTTGGTGACCACGCCCACGGTGAGGATGCCCATTTCCTTGGCCACGCGCGCGATCACGGGCGCGGCGCCCGTGCCCGTGCCGCCGCCCATGCCGGCGGTGATGAACAGCATGTGCGCGCCATCAATGGCCAGGCGGATGTCATCCACTGCGGCCTCGGCCGCCTCGCGGCCCTTGTCGGGCTTGCTGCCCGCGCCCAGGCCGCTGCCGCCGAGCTGGATGTGGCGGTGCGCCGAGCTGCGCGTGAGCGCCTGCGCGTCGGTGTTGGCGCAGACGAACTCCACGCCCTGCACGCTGCGGGCGATCATGTGCTCGACGGCATTGCTGCCGCCGCCACCCACGCCGATCACCTTGATCTGGGTGCCCTGGTTGAATTCTTCGGCTTCGATCATTTCAATGGACATGCTGCAACTCCTGTAACTTTCACTAGAACCAAATGCGTATGAGATGAAGGGATGCGGGGCGGTGGCGGTCCGGTACATCGCCATCGCCCGCTGGGTATTCGGTGCGGGCTGCCCCGCGCAAGCCAGAGGGGATGTTTCATGGTCAGAAATTCCCCACGATGAAATCTTTAAAACGGCCGAAGGCGGTCTTCATCGACCCGCTCTTGGCCGCCACCTTGAAGCCGCGCAGGCGCGCCAGGCGCGCTTCTTCGAGCAGGCCCATGACGGTCGCGGCACGCGGCTGGGCCACCATGTCCGAAAGGGCGCTGGAATATTTGGGGATGCCGCGCCGCACGGGCTTCAGGAAGATGTCCTCGCCCAGCTCGATCATCCCCGGCATCACCGCGCTGCCGCCCGTGAGCACGATGCCCGACGACAGCACTTCCTCATAGCCCGACTCGCGCACCACCTGCTGCACCAGCGAGAAGATCTCTTCCACGCGCGGCTCGATCACGCCGGCCAGCGCCTGCTTGCTCAGCATGCGCGGGCTGCGGTCGCCCAGGCCCGGCACCTCGACCTGCGCCTCGGGGTCGGCCAGCAGCTGCTTGGCGTAGCCGCTCTCGACCTTGATGTCTTCGGCATCCTTGGTAGGAGTGCGCAGCGCCATGGCGATGTCGCTGGTGATGAGGTCGCCCGCGATAGGGATCACGGCCGTGTGGCGGATCGCGCCGCCCGTGAAGATGGCCACGTCCGTCGTGCCCGCGCCGATGTCCACCACCACCACGCCCAATTCGCGCTCGTCGTCGGTCAGCACGGCCTGGCTGCTGGCGAGCGGGTTCAGCATCAACTGCTCCACCTCCAGCCCGCAGCGGCGCACGCACTTGATGATGTTCTCGGCCGCGCTCTGCGCGCCGGTGACGATGTGGATCTTGGCTTCCAGGCGGATGCCGCTCATGCCGATGGGCTCCTTCACGTCCTGCCCGTCGATCACGAACTCCTGCGGCTCCACCAGCAAAAGGCGCTGGTCGCTGCTGATGTTGATGGCCTTGGCCGTCTCCACCACGCGCGCCACGTCGGCGGAGGTGACTTCCTTGTCCTTCACGGCCACCATGCCGCTCGAATTGAGGCCGCGGATGTGGCTGCCGGTGATGCCGGTATAGACGCGCTGGATCTTGCAGTCGGCCATCAGCTCGGCCTCTTTCAGCGCCTGCTGGATGCTCTGCACGGTGGCGTCGATGTTCACGACCACGCCGCGCTTGAGGCCGTTGCTGGGCGCGACGCCCAGGCCCGCGAGCTTGAGTTCGCCGCCGGGCAGCACCTCGGCCACCACGGCCATGACCTTGGCCGTGCCGATGTCCAGGCCCACCACCACGTCTTTGTATTCTCTTGCCATATCCGTCTCTGCCCCTTCTCGTCTCTGTTCTACCGCCGCACCGCCGACGCGGCGCCACCCGCGGGCGGGGTCACCGTCGTGCTCACGCCGCGCAGGCGCAGCGCGTAGCCGCCCGCGTGGCGCAGGTCGGCGGTTTCCAGCGCGTCCACGCGCCGGCCGTACTGCGCGGCCACCTGGGTCAGGGTGCGGGCGAAGCGCTGCGTGCGCTGCACCACCTCCTGCGGCGTGCCCCCTCCCAGCTCCACCACCGCGCCGCTGTCCAGCGTGGCGCGCCAGCCGCCCCGGCCGGTCAGCTCCAGCATTTCCACCTCCAGGCCCAGGGGCTTGAACACGGGCTCCAGCAGCCCGTGCATCTGCAGCACCTCGGGCGAGCTGCCCGCGGGGCCCAGCAGGCGCGGCAGGCCTTCCTGCTCCACGTCGCCCACGTTGGCCTCGAAGACCTCGCCCTGGGTGTTGACCAGCGCCGAGCCGCTCTCCGGCCCCCAGTACGCCACCGCGTCGTGCTCCTGCAGTTCCACCTGCAGGCTGCCGGGGTACACGCGCCGCACCTGGGCGCGGCGCACCCAGGGCACCTGCTCGAACGCATCGCGCGCGGCGCGCAGGTCCACGGTGAAGAAGTTGCCCGCCAGGTGCGGCGCCACGTTGGCGCGCAGGGTGACGGCGTTGTTGTGAACCAGCTCGCCCTGCACCACGATGCGCGCGATGGCGAAGCCCGGGTAGCGCAGCACCCACCACGCGCCCGCCGCCAGCACGGCCAGGGCGCAGCCCATGAACAGGGCCGAGGCGGTCCAGTTCATGAGCTTGACGTCCAGCGGTGCGGGCAGCGTGGCGTTCATTGCTTGGCAGCTCCCGGTGTGTCGAGCGCGGCGTCCGCCAGGATGCGCAGGCACAGCGCTTCGTAGCTGACGCCCGCCGCGCGCGCGGCCATGGGCACGAGGGAATGGCCCGTCATGCCCGGCGAGGTGTTCATCTCCAGCAGGAAGGGCTTGCGGTCGCTGGCACGGACCATCAGGTCGGCGCGGCTCCAGCCCCGGCAGCCCAGGCTGCGGTAGGCGTCGAGCACGATGCGCTGGATCTCGCGCTCTTCCGATTCAGGCAGGCCGCTCGGGCACTGGTACTTCACGTCGTCGGTGAAGTACTTGTTCTGGTAGTCGTAGGCACCATCCGGCGCCACGATGCGGATGACGGGCAGCGCGCGCGCATCGGCGCCCTGGCCCAGCACGGCGCAGGTGACTTCCTCGCCGTCGATGAACTCCTCGCAGAGCACGTCGGGGTCGTACTTGGCGGACAGCGCCACCGCGTCCTGCATGTCGGAGTAGCCGCGCACCTTGGTCACGCCGATGGACGAGCCCTCGCGCGGCGGCTTGACGATGAGCGGCAGGCCCAGCTCGTCGGGCACGGTGCGCACCACCTCGCGCTGCTGGCGGTCGGGCGCCAGCCACACGTAGCGCGGCGTGGGCAGGCCCTCGGCGCTCCACACGCGCTTGGTCATGACCTTGTCCATGGCGATGGCGGACGCCATCACGCCGGGGCCGGTGTAGGGGATTCCCAGCAGTTCGAGCGCGCCCTGCACCGTGCCGTCCTCGCCGTGGCGGCCGTGCAGCGCGATAAAGCAGCGGGCATAGCCGTCGCGCTTCAACTGCGCCAGCTCGTTCTGCGCGGGGTCGAAGGCGTGCGCATCGACACCGCGAGCGCGCAGGGCCTGCAGCACGCCGCTGCCGGACATCAGCGAGACCTCGCGCTCGGCGGAGTCGCCGCCCATCAGCACGGCGACCTTGCCCAGTGCCTTCACATCGATATTTGAATCAGATTGGCTCATTGCGCTTGTCTGGCAAGCGCTGCCAGCTCACTATTTTGTAGCATATCGACCACCTTGCCGGGCACGGCGCCAATGGAGCCCGCACCCATGCACATCACCACGTCGCCGCCGCGCGCGTTGTCGGCAATGGCCTGCGGCAGCGCGGCCACGTCGTCGATGAACACCGGCTCCACGCGGCCCGCCACGCGCAAGGCGCGCGCCAGCGAACGGCCGTCGGCCGCGACCACGGGCGCTTCCCCCGCCGCATAGACCTCGGTCAGCAGCACGGCGTCCGCGCTGCCGATGACCTTCACGAAGTCCTCGAAGCAGTCGCGCGTGCGCGTGTAGCGGTGCGGCTGGAAGGCCAGCACCAGCCGTCGACCGGGGAAGGCGCCGCGCGCGGCGGCCAGCGTGGCGGCCATCTCCACGGGGTGGTGGCCGTAGTCGTCGATGACGGTGAAGCTGCCGCCATCCTTGGCGGGCAGGTCGCCATAGCGCTGGAAGCGCCGGCCCACGCCCTTGAAGCCCGCCAGGGCGCGCAGCACGGCCTCGTCGGGAATGTTGAGTTCCACCGCCACGGCGATGGCCGACAGCGCGTTGAGCACGTTGTGCTCGCCCGCGAGATTGAGGGTGACTTCCAGGTCGGGCAGCGTGACACCGTTGCGCCGCTGCACGGTAAAGCGCATCTGCCCCGCGTCCGCCCGCACGTCGATGGCGCGCACCTGGGCGTCTTCGCTGAAACCGTAGCTGGTGATGGGGCAGGTGACGCTGGGCACGATCTCGCGCACAGCCGGGCTGTCCACGCAGAGGATGGCCGTGCCGTAGAACGGCATGCGGTGCAAAAAGTCCACGAACGCGCCCTTGAGCTTGCCGAAGTCGTGGCCGTAGGTCTCCATGTGGTCGGCGTCGATGTTGGTGACGACGGCCATCACGGGCAGCAGGTTCAGGAACGAGGCATCGGACTCGTCCGCCTCGACCACGATGTAGTCGCCGCTGCCCAGCTTGGCGTTGGCGCCCGCGCTGTTGAGCTTGCCGCCGATGACAAAGGTCGGGTCCAGCCCCGCCTCGGCCAGCACGCTGGTGACGAGGCTGGTGGTGGTCGTCTTGCCGTGCGTGCCCGCGATGGCGATGCCTTGCTTGAGGCGCATCAGCTCGGCCAGCATGAGGGCGCGCGGCACCACGGGAATCTTCTTCTCGCGCGCGGCCAGCACCTCGGGGTTGTCGGCCGTGACGGCCGTGGACGTGACCACCGCGTCCGCGCCGGCTATGTGCGATGCGGCATGGCCCAGGCAGGTCTTGATGCCCAGGCCTTTCAACCGGCGCAGCGTGGCGCTGTCCGCGAGGTCGGAGCCCGAGATGGTGTATCCCAGGTTGAACAGCACCTCGGCGATGCCGCTCATGCCGGCGCCGCCCAGGCCCACGAAATGGATATGGCGAATGGCGTGCTTCATGATCCGGCAAGCTCCTCGCAGGCGGTCGCCACCTCGCGGGTGGCGTTGATTTTTTGCATGTTTTTGGCCTCTAGCGCCCGTGCAGCAAGTGCGGGCCGCTCCATGTTTTGTAGCATCTGCGCCAAGCCTTCAGGCGTCAGGTCGCGCTGCTGCACCAGCCAGCCGCCGCCAGCCTGAACGAGGAACTGCGCGTTGGTGGTCTGGTGGTCGTCCACGGCCGAGGGGAAGGGCACGAAGATGGCCGCCGCGCCCACGGCCGCGATCTCAGTCACGGTGCTCGCGCCCGCGCGGCAGACGATGATGTCGGCGGCGGCAAAGGCGGCGGCGGTGTCGTCGATGAAGGGCGTGCACTCGGCCTGTACGCCGGCCGCGGCATAGTTGGAGCGCAATGCGTCGATCTGCGTGGCGCCGCTCTGGTGGATGACCGTGGGACGCTTCTCCGAGGGGATCAGCGCGAGGGACTGGGGCACGATCTCGTTGAGCGCGCGCGCCCCCAGGCTGCCGCCCACGACCAGCAGTTGCAGCGGCCCGGTGCGGCCCGCGAAGCGCGCGGCCGGGCCGGGCTGCTGGGTGAAAGCCTTGCGCAAGGGGTTGCCCACCCACTGGCCCTTCTTGAACACGTTGGGGAAGGCCGTGAACACCCGGTCGGCCACGCCCGCCAGCACCTTGTTCGCCATGCCCGCGACCGAGTTCTGCTCGTGCAGCACCAGCGGCTTGCCCGCCAGCACGGCCATCATCCCGCCCGGAAAGCTGATGTAGCCGCCCAGGCCCACCACCACGTCGGGTTTGACGCGGCGCACTACCTGCAATGCCTGCCAGAAGGCGCGCAGCAGGCGCAGCGGCAGCAGCGCCAGCGTGACAACGCCCTTGCCGCGCACGCCAGAAAAGTCGATGAGTTCGAGCGCAAAGCCGTGCTGCGGCACGATGCGCGATTCCATGCTGCCCGGCGCACCCAGCCAGTGCACGCGCCAGCCGCGTGCGCGCAACTCCTCCGCCACGGCCAAGCCGGGGAAGATGTGGCCGCCCGTGCCGCCTGCCATGATGAGGGCGGTTTTCATACGCGCCCCCCTCTCATCAGCAATTTGTTCTCGTAATCCACGCGCAGCACCACCGCCAGCGCGACGAGGTTCAGCAAGATCGCCGACCCGCCAAAGCTCATCAGCGGCAGCGTGAGCCCCTTGGTCGGCAGCGCGCCCAGGTTCACGCCCATGTTGATGAAGGCCTGGAAGCCGATCCAGATCGCCACGCCCTGCGCCACCAGCCCCGAGAACACCCGGTCCAGCGCGATGGCCTGGCGGCCGATGTGCATGATGCGCCGCGTCATCCACAGGAACAGCACGATGAGCGTGACCACGCCCACCAGGCCGAATTCCTCGCCGATGACGGCGAGCAGGAAGTCGGTGTGCGCTTCGGGCAGCCAGTGCAGCTTTTCCACGCTGCCGCCCAGGCCCACGCCGAAGATCTCGCCGCGCCCGATGGCGATCAGCGAGTGCGAGAGCTGGTAGCCCTTGCCCAGCGCGTGCTCCTCGCTGAACGGGTCGAGGTAGGCGAACACGCGCTCGCGCCGCCAGGGCGAACTGGCGATCATGATGCCGAAGGCCGACACCAGCACGCCCGCGATCAGGAAGAACATGCGGGCGTTCACACCGCCCAGAAAGAGGATGCCCATGGCGATCACGGCCACGACCATGAAGGCGCCCATGTCGGGCTCCGCCAGCAGCAGCACGCCCACGATGGCGACGGCCGCGCCCATGGGCAGCACGGCGCGGAAGAAGCGCTCCTTGACTTCCATCTTGCGCACCATGTAGTCGGCCGCGTAGATGAGCACGGCGAACTTGGCGACCTCGGACGGCTGGAAGCCCACCGGCCCGAGCGACAGCCAGCGCCGCGCGCCGTTGACCACCTTGCCCACGCCGGGAATCAGCACCGCCACCAGCAGCAGCAGCGCCACCACGAACAGCCAGGGCGCCACGCGCTCCCACACCTTCATGGGCACCTGGAAGGCCAGCAGCGCCGCCACGAAGCCCACCACCAGGTACATCACGTGGCGCGTGAGGAAGTGAGTGGACGCGTAGTTGGCGAAGCGCGGGTTGTCCGGCATGGCGATGGACGCGGAATACACCATCACCAGCCCCCAGGCCAGCAGCGCGACCACCACCCACAGCAGGGCCTGGTCGAAGCCGAGCACGCTGGCGGGCGTGGCGGATGCGCGCGGCCGGTAGTCGGTGCCGCCCACGCGCACGGGCAGCACGTCGGCGGCCTTGCCAGGCAGGCCGCCGAACCAGCCGGCGATGCGCTGCAGAAGGTGGCTGGCCGGCGCGCTCATACCGAGCCTCCCAGAGCGTCGTCTGCCAGCGTGCGCACCGTGTCGCAGAAGACCTGCGCGCGGTGCTCGTAGCTCTTGAACATGTCAAAGCTGGCGCAGGCGGGCGACATCAGCACGGCATCGCCCGCATGGGCGCGCTGCGTGGCGAGCTGCACGGCCTGCGGCAGGGTCTCGGCGTCGAGCAGGGCCACGCCGCTGTCCTGCAGCGCGGCGCGGATCTGCGGCGCGTCGCGGCCGATGAGCACCACGGCGCGCGCATGGCGCGCCACGGGCGCGGCCAGCGGCGAAAAGTCCTGCCCCTTGCCGTCGCCGCCCAGGATCACCACCAACCGCCTCTCGGCACCCAGGCCGGTCAGCGCGGCCACGGTGGCGCCCACGTTGGTGCCCTTGCTGTCGTCGAAGTATTCAACCCCGTTGACGATGGCCACGGACTCCACGCGGTGCGGCTCGCCCCGGTACTCGCGCAGGCCGTAGAGCAGCGGCGCCAGCGTGCACCCTGCCGCCGAGGCCAGGGCCAGCGCGGCCAGAGCGTTGACGGCGTTGTGGCGGCCCCGGATGCGCAGCGCGTCGGCGGGCATCAGGCGCTGGATGTGCAGCTCTTCCTGCGCGGCGTTGCGGCTGCGCTTGAGCGTTTCGTCGGCTTCCATGGCGCGCACCAGCCAGGGCATGCCGTTGACCACCTCGATGCCGAAGTCGCCGGGGCGCTGGGGCATGTCGGCGCCGAAGGTGATGTGCTCGCGCACCTGGGGCTTTTGCAGCTTGACCTTGACCGGGGGCGGCAAGGAATGTGCCCCCACGCTTGCCACTGCGTGTGCTGCGCTGCCCCCCGAGGGGGCCGCTGCCGCCTTCGGGCGGCCGGGCGGCGGCAGCATGCCCATCACGGCGGGGTCTTCGCGGTTCAGCACCATGAGCCCCTTCTCGCCGAAGATGCGCGCCTTGGCAGCAGCGTAGGCCGCCATATCGCCGTGCCAGTCCAGGTGGTCCTGCGTGACGTTGAGCACCGTGGCGGCGGTGGGCTCGAAGCCTTCCACGCCGTCGAGCTGGAAGCTCGACAGCTCCAGCACCCAGGCGTCGGGCAGCGTGTCCGCATCGACGTGGCCCGCCAGCGTGCCCAGCAGCGTGGGGCCGATGTTGCCGGCCACGGCCACGCTCTGGCCCGAACGCTCCACGAGCTGGCCCGTGAGCGAAGTCACCGTGGTCTTGCCGTTGGTGCCGGTGATCGCCAGCACCTTGGGCGCGTAGCCGTGCGATGCACGCAGCGCGGCCAGCGCCATGGAATACAAGCCCAACTCGCCTCCGGCAGCTATCCCGCTTGCGCTGGCAGCTACCAATACAGGAGCAACCGTCTGGGGACTGAGCCCCGGCGAGCGATAGACCGCGTGCAGGCCCCGGCCCTCCACCAAACTGGCGTCGAATGCGCCCGCGGCGAAGCGCACCTGCGGCAGCTCCTGCTGCAGCGCGGGCAGTTGCGGCGGCGCGGCGCGGGTGTCGGCCACCGTGACCTGTGCACCGCAGCGCACGCACCAGCGCGCCATGGCCAGGCCCGAGGCGCCCAGGCCCAGGATGAGGATGTTCCGGCCCTGCAGCAGCAGCGCCAGGCTGTCCGTCGGCCGGCCCACGGGCTCGGCGAGCTCCTGCGCGGGCACGGGGTCTTCCTCCAAAGCCGCCGGCTCGGGAACGGCCGGGGCCTCGGGCGCGGCCACGTCGGCAAAGATCAGCGCCACGAAGTCGGCGGCGGCCTTGGCGGCGGAGATGGCCGGCGCCTGTTCGGGGTTCCAGCCGCCCGCGCCCGCCGCAGGGCTCGCAGCCGGGGCCACGGGCGCGGCCTCGCCGGGCAGGCCGGTGCCTGCCGCCGCTTCGGGAAGCTCGGCCGCCGGCGGGCTGGCCGGCGCGGGGATGAGGGGATCGTCCGGGTTCATCGCAGTTTCAGCGTGGACAGGCCGATGAGGCACAGCAGCATGGTGATGATCCAGAAGCGCACGACGACCTGCGTCTCCTTCCAGCCGCTCTTCTCGAAGTGGTGGTGCAGCGGCGCCATCTTGAGCAGGCGCCGGCCCTCGCCATAGCGCTTTTTCGTGTACTTGAACCAGGTGACCTGCAGCATCACCGACAGCGCCTCGACCACGAAGATGCCGCCCATGATGGCGAGCACGATTTCCTGGCGCACGATGACGGCGATGGTGCCCAGGGCGCCGCCCAGCGCGAGCGCGCCCACGTCGCCCATGAAGACCTGGGCCGGATGCGCGTTGAACCACAGGAAGGCCAGCCCCGCGCCCGCCATGGCGGCGCAGAAGATCAATAGCTCGCCCGAGCCCGGGATATGCGGGAAGAACAGGTACTTGGAATACACCGAGCTGCCCGTGACGTAGGCGAACACGCCCAGGGCCGAGCCCACCATCACCACCGGCATGATGGCCAGCCCGTCCAGCCCGTCGGTCAGGTTCACGGCATTGCTGGAGCCGACGATGACGAGGTAGGTCAGGATGACGAAGCCCAGCACGCCCAGCGGGTAGCTCACTTCCTTGAAGAACGGCAGCTGCAGCCCCGCCTTGGGCGGCAAATCGAGCGCGAAGCCCGACTGCACCCAGCCCACGAACAGTTCCCACACCTTGGCGTTGGAGCTTTCCGAGATGCTGAACACCAGGTACAGCGCGGCCAGCAGGCCGATGACCGACTGCCAGAAATACTTTTCGCGCGAGCGCATGCCCTCGGGGTCCTTGTTGACCACCTTGCGCCAGTCGTCCACCCAGCCGATGGCGCCGAAGCCCAGCGTGACGGCGAGCACGATCCACACGAAGCGGTTGGACAGGTCGAACCACAGCAGCGTGGAGATGGCGATGGACAGCAGGATCAGCACCCCGCCCATGGTGGGCGTGCCGCTCTTGGACAGGTGCGTCTGCATCGCATAGCCGCGGATGGGCTGGCCGATCTTGAGCGAGGTGAGGATGCGGATCACCTTCGGCCCCGCCACCAGCCCGATGAGCAGCGCCGTCATGGCCGCCATCACCGCGCGGAAGGTGAGGTACTGGAACACGCGGAAGAAGCCGAACTCGGGCGACAGGCCCTGCAGCCACTGCGACAGCATCAGGAGCATGCGGCCTCCTTCCCTTCGGTTTCGATGGCCTGCACCACCTGTTCCATCTTCATGAATCGAGATCCCTTCACCAGCACGCTGCCCACCTCGGGCAGCGCCGTGCGCACCGCCGCGAGCAGCGATGCCATGTCGTCGAAATGCCGCGCCGCGGGCCCGTAGGCCTGCGCGGCGTGCGTGCTTTGCGCGCCCAGCGCGAACAGCCGTGCGATGCCGCGGGCCCGCGCATGCGCGCCGGCCTCGGCGTGGAACTGTGGCCCCTGGTCGCCCACCTCGCCCATGTCGCCCAGCACCAGCAGCTGCGGGCCGGGCAGCTCGGCCAGCACGTCGATGGCGGCGCGCATGGAGTCGGGGTTGGCGTTGTAGGTGTCGTCCACCACCGTGACCTCGCGACCCGCGCCGGTGCGCACGCTGAAGGCGCGCGAGCGGCCCTTGACCGGGGTGAAGTCCTCCAGCCCCTGCGCGATGGCGGCCAGCGGCGCGCCCGCCGCCAGCGCGCACGCGGCGGCGGCCAGGGCGTTGGCCACGTTGTGGCGGCCGGCGATGTGCAGGCGGGTGGTGAACTCGCCCTGCGGGGTGGCCACAGCCACGCTCCAGGCGCCGTGCTCCCACGCGGCCTGCGTGCAGTCCACGTCGCCGCCCGCGCCGAAGGTCAGGCAGCGCCGGCCGTCGGCCAGCGCGCGCCACAGGCCGGCGTACGCGTCCGCTGCGGGGAACACCGCCACGCCGTCGGCCGGCAGGCTGGCGAAGACCGAGCCGTTCTCGCGCGCCACGGCCTCCACCGTGTGCATGAACTCCAGGTGTTCGCGCTGCGCGTTGTTCACCAGCGCCACCGTGGGCTGCGCCATGGCGGCCAGCGTGGCGATCTCACCCGGGTGGTTCATGCCCATCTCGATCACGGCGGCGCGGTGCGCGGCGGTCAGGCGCAGCAGCATCAGGGGAACGCCGATGTCGTTGTTGAAATTGCCCTGCGTGGCGAACGCAGCCTCGCCCTGCCAGGCGCGCAGGATGGCGGCGATCATCTGCGTGACCGTGGTCTTGCCATTGCTGCCGGTGACGCCGACCAGCGGCAGGCGGAACCGGGCGCGCCAGCCCGCGGCGAGCGCGCCCAGGGCGGCCAGGGTGTCGGGCACTTCAATGCCCGCCAGGCCCGCCGCCTCCAGCCCGCCGTGGGCAATGGCCGCCGCCGCACCGGCGGCGCGGGCATCGGCCAGGAAGGCGTTGGCGTCGAAGCGCTCGCCCTTGAGCGCCACGAAGAGGTCGCCGGCCTGCAGCGTGCGCGTGTCGGTGTGCACGCGCGCCAGCGGCGTGGCACCGTCGCCCGACAAGCGGGCGGCGGGAATGCGCGGCTGCAGCAGCGCAAAGGCCTGCTGCAGGGTGAGCGCCATGTTCGCCGCGCTCATGCGCCGGCTCCCCGGGCCTGCAGCGCGGCCTGTGCATGGACCTTGTCGGAGAACGGCACGCGCACGCCGGCCGTCTCCTGGGTGTCTTCATGGCCCTTGCCGGCGATCAGCACCACGTCGGCGGGCGCTGCCCCGGCCACGGCCAGCGCGATGGCGGCGGCGCGGTCGGGCTCGGCACGCACGGTGACGCCGGCCACTGTGCCCTGCAGGATCTGGTGCAGGATGGCGGCGGGGTCTTCGCTGCGCGGGTTGTCACTGGTCACCACCACCTCGTCGGCCCGGTGCTGCGCCACGGCGCCCATCAGCGGGCGCTTGCCGGCATCGCGGTCGCCGCCGCAGCCGAACACGCACCACAGCCGGCCGCCGCGCTCCTGCGCCACGGGGCGCAGGGCCTGCAGCGCCTTGTCCAGCGCGTCGGGCGTGTGGGCATAGTCCACGGCCACCAGCGGCTGGCCGGGCTGGTGGATCTGCTCCATGCGGCCCGGCACCGGCGAGAGCTGGGCGCAGGCATAGAGCGCGTGCTCCAGCGAGACGCCCAGGGCGCGCAGCCCCGCCAGCACGCCCAGCAGGTTGGAAACGTTGTAGTGCCCGATCACGCGCGTCTGCAGCACGTGCGTGTGCACGCCCTCGGCCACGGTGAAGGCGAGGCCGCCCTCGCCCATGCGGATGTCGCGCGCCGCCAGGCGGGCCGGGCCGGAGGTGGAGACGCTCCACAGGTCCAGCGGCCGCCCGGCCAGGGCGGCGTGCAGCTCGGCGCCGCGTGCGTCGTCGATGTTGACCACGGCCGCCTGCAGGCCGGGCCAGTCGAACAGCATGCTCTTGGCCTGCCAGTAGGCCGCCATGCCGGCGTGGTAGTCCAGGTGGTCCTGCGTGAAGTTGGTGAACAGCGCCACGCGGATGCGCGTGCCCGCCATGCGGTGCTCGGCCAGGCCGATGGACGAAGCTTCGATGGCGCAGGCCGCGCGGCCGGCATCGGCGAACTGGCGGAACGCGCGCTGCAGCCGCACCGGGTCGGGCGTGGTCATGCCGGTGCTGGTGAGCGCGGGCGGCACGCCCATGCCCAAAGTGCCCACCAGCGCGCATCCACCTTGCGCAATCAACTCTGCTTTCGATAGCACATTGAGCGCTTCGGCGATCCACCAGCTGGTGCTGGTCTTGCCGTTGGTGCCGGTCACGGCGAGCACGTCCAGCCGCTGCGTGGGGTGTTCGAACCAGTCGGCCGCGATGAGGCCGGTGGCGGCCTTCAGGCCGTGCAGTGTGGCCACGGGCAGGCCTTGCAGCGGGAAGGCTTCCACGCCCTCGTGCTCCACCAGGCAGGCCACGGCGCCGCGCGCGAGCGCGTCGCCGATGTGGGCGCGGCCGTCGGTGGCGGCGCCGGGCCAGGCGATGAAGCCGTCGCCGGGCAACACCCGCCGGCTGTCGGTCTGCAGCGTGCCGGTGACCCGTTCGCGCAGCCAGGCGACGGCGCCATGCACCGAATCCATCAGGGGCAGCGCATGGGCCGTCATAGCGACTCCTCCACCGTGTCGGCCACGATCTGCGGCTTGACCGCCATGTCGGGCTGCACGCCCATCATGCGCAGGGTCTGCTGCACGACCTCGCTGAACACCGGCGCGGCCACGGCGCCGCCGTAGAACACGCCGTTGCTGGGCTCGTCGATCATCACGGCCACGATGATGCGCGGCTTGTCGATGGGCGCCATGCCGGTGAACCACGCACGGTACTTGCCCGAGGCGTAGCTCTTGCCCACCTGCTTGCGCGCCGTGCCCGACTTGCCGCCCACCGAGTAGCCCAGGGTCTGCGCCTTCTGGCCCGTGCCGCCGGGGCCGGCGGCCATCTGCAGCATCTTGCGCACCTGGTCGGCCGTGCGCTCGGAAAACACCGGCACGCCCACCGCCGTCTCGTGGGTCTTGAGCAGCGTGGCCGGGATCACGCGGCCACCGTTGGCGAACACGGTGTACGAGCGCGCCATCTGGAACAGGCTGGCCGACAGGCCGTAGCCGTAGGACATGGTGGCCTGCTCCACCGGGCGCCAGGTCTTGTAGGGCCGCAGGCGCCCGCTGATGGCGCCGGGAAAGCCGATCTGCGGCTTCTGGCCGAAGCCCGCGGCCGAGAACGTCTCCCACATCTCGCGCGCCGGCATCTGCATGGCGATCTTGGTGGTGCCCACGTTGCTGGACTTCTGGATCACGCCCTCCACCGTGAGCACGCCGTAGTCGTGCGTGTCGGAGATGGTGGAGCCGGTGATGGTGACGCGACCGGGGCGCGTGTCGATGATGGTGTCGGGGCGCACGCGGCCCGACTCCAGCGCCAGGCCGATGGTGAAGGGCTTCATGGTGGAGCCGGGCTCGAACACGTCGGTGAGCGCGCGGTTGCGCAGTTGCTCGCCCGTGAGGTTCTGGCGCTTGTCGGGCACGTAGCTCGGGTAGTTGGCCAGCGCCAGCAGCTCGCCCGTGTGCGCATCGAGCACCACCACGCTGCCGGCCTTGGCCTTGTGCGCCAGCACCTGGTCGCGCAGCTTCTGGTAGGCGAAGAACTGCACCTTGCTGTCGATGGACAGCTGCATGTCCTTGCCGTCCACGGGCGGCACGGTCTCGCCCACGCCCTCGACCACACGGCCCAGGCGGTCCTTGATGACGCGGCGCGAGCCGGGCTTGCCGGCGAGGTCCTTGTCGAAGGCCAGTTCCATGCCTTCCTGGCCGTGGTCCTCTACGTTGGTGAAGCCCACCACGTGCGCGGCGGCCTCGCCCTCGGGGTACTGGCGCTTGTATTCCTTGCGCTGGTAGATGCCCTTGATGTCGAGCGCGGCGATCTGCTGGCCCAGGCCCCAGTCGAGCTGGCGCTTGATCCAGACGAAGGTCTTGTCCTCGTCGGCCAACCTTCTCTGCAGTTCGGCCTGCGGCATGTCGAGCAGCTTGGCCAGTTGCCTGAGCTTGGCGCGGACCTCGGGCTTGTCCTGCTCCACGTCCTCCGGAATCGCCCAGATGCTGGCGGCCGGCACGCTGGACGCGAGGATCAGGCCGTTGCGGTCCACGATCTTGCCGCGGTTGGCGGGCAGCTCCAGCGTGCGCGCGAAGCGCACCTCGCCCTGGCGCTGGAAGAACGCGTTGCCGAACACCTGCACGTAGGCAGCGCGCCCCACGAGGCCCAGGAAGCCCAGCGCGATCATGGCCACGATGAACTTGCTGCGCCAGACCGGCGTCTTGCTCGCCAGCAGCGGACTGGACGTGTAGAGCACGCTGCGGCTCATGGCTTGCGTTCCCCCTGCGGGTCGGCCACGTACTGCGTGATGGCGGGCGTGGCCGTGCGCATGTTCAGCTTGCCTTGCGCGAGCTTTTCCACGCGCAGCGGCGTGGCCTGTGCGCGCTTTTCCACCTCCAGGCGCTGGTGCTCGGTCTCCAGTCGGCGGGCCTCCACCGTGGCGCGGTCCAGCTCGGTGAACAGGCGGCGCGACTCGTACTGGGTGTGGACCAAGTACAGGGCGCTCGCCAGCACGGCCACCAGCAGCATGATGTTGAGCCGGACCATGGTTTCAGGCCCCCGTGCGCTCGGCCACGCGCATGATCGCGCTGCGCGCGCGGGGGTTGGCCTCGACCTCGGCGGCGCCGGGCTTGGTGCGATCGAGCGCCACGAGCTTCATGGCCGGCGGCTTGGCGAACGGCGCGCGGCGGTCGAACACCTCCTTGGAATGCCTGGCGATGAACTGCTTGACGATGCGGTCTTCCAGCGAATGGAAGCTGATGACCACCAGGCGCCCGCCCGGCCGCAGCACCGAGAGGCTGGCCTCTAGCGCCTGTTGCAGCTCTTCAAGCTCGGCGTTGATGAAAATCCGAAGAGCCTGAAATGTGCGCGTTGCAGGGTTCTGGCCCGGCTCGCGGGTCTTGACCGCGCCAGCCACGAGATCGGCCAGTTCTGCGGTGGTTGCAACAGGACCCCGTTCTTCGCGCCGAGCAACAATCGCCTTTGCAATGGGGCCAGCAAACCGTTCTTCACCGTAGTCACGTATCACCTCCGCAATCTGCTGAACTTCGGCCTCGGCCAGCCACTCGGCCACGCTCTGGCCGCGCGTGGGATCCATGCGCATGTCCAGCGGGCCGTCGAAACGGAAACTGAAGCCCCGGCCAGGGCTGTCGATCTGGGGCGAGCTCACGCCCAGGTCCATGAGCACGCCCGAGGCGCTGCCCGCGGGCAGATCGGCGATGTGGCGAAAACCTTCGTGCCGAATGGAAAAACGCGCATCGGTGATGCGCGTTGCTTCGGCGATGGCTTCGGGGTCCTTGTCGAATGCCACGAGGCGCCCCTCTCGCCCCAGCCGCAGCAGGATGCGGCGCGAATGCCCTCCGCGCCCGAAGGTCCCGTCCACCCAGGTGCCGGCAGGCTCGGGCCCGGCAGCGCCCAGCAGCGCGTCCACGGCTTCTTCGAGCAGGACGGTGGTGTGTTGCAGGGGGATGGACGTCATGGTCAGAAGGAGAAGTCCTTGAAGACGTCCGGCATCTCGCCCTGCATGGCCTGGGCTTCCTGCTCGTCGTAGGTGGCCTTGTCCCAGAGCTCGAAATGGTTGCCCATGCCCAACAGCATGGTGTCCTTGGTGATGCCGGCCGCCTGGCGCAGCTCGGGCGAGACCAGCACGCGGCCCGTGGCGTCCATCTCTACGTCCATGGCGTTGCCCAGGAAGATGCGCTTCCACCACTGGGCGGACATGGGCAGTTGGGCGATGCGCTCGCGGAACTTCTCCCACTCGGGGCGGGGAAAGACCATCAGGCAGCCGTGCGGGTGCTTGGTGATCGTGAGCTGGCCCGCAGCGGTGGCCGCGAGCACGTCACGGTGCCGGGTCGGCACGGACAGCCGACCCTTCGCATCGAGACTCAGCGACGAGGCACCTTGGAACACGGACAGACTTCCCAGCTTGGTTGGAATCCTCTCCACCCCCGCAGAGGCAGTGAGGGCACTTTTCACCACTAAATTGCACTTTTTTGCACTGTAGCAGGAAAAGCCTTTTCCACGCAGGGAGGGCAACAAACTTTTGCAATGAAATCAATGACTTAGAGGCTATCCGCTGATCGCAGAAAGATAAAAATCATTACCTAACAAGCACTTAGCGCATAACGTAAAAGTGCTGGATCAACCACCAGACAGAACCGGCAGGCGCAAGAGAGCCACTGCGAATTCCGCATATCCATACTCGCATTTGCACCAAGCCTGCCGCGCAGAACTGCTCAAACTAGCCATGCCCCGCCGCTTTCATCGGGCGGGTGGAACACACGAATGGACCGTTGGCATGAGCAGTAATTTCACGGTGGAAGCCGTACCGGGTGGCGTGCAGCAGCCACCGCACACCCCGCACGCGCCCCCGCAGGCAGCGCACATCGCCAGCGACGCCGAAGCCTTGGCCGCCGCCCGGCAGTTCGCGGCCGAAGTCTTGCCCGGTGCCGCCGCGCGCGACCGCGACCGCATCCTGCCCTGGGATGAACTCGACCGCTGGTCCGCCAGCGGCCTGGGCGGCATTACCGTGCCGCGCGAATACGGCGGCGCGCAAGTGTCCCACGCCACGCTGGCCGAGGTGTTCGCCATCATCAACGCAGCGGATGCGTCGCTCGGGCAGATCCCGCAGAACCACTTCGGCCTGCTGGGCGTGCTGCGCGAGATCGGCACCGAGGCGCAAAAGCGCCGCTTCTACGGCGAGGTGCTCGCCGGGCGGCGCCTGGGCAATGCCGGGCCGGAGCGCAAGGCCGACGGCGCGGGCACCATCCTGCAGGGCGTCACGCGCATCCGAGCCACGCAGGGCGGGTTGCGCATCACCGGCCGGCGCTTCTATTCGACGGGCGCGCTGTTCGCCCACCGCATCCCCGTGCGCGCCATCGACGACGCGGGCCGCCCCGTGCAGGCCTGGGTGCAGCGCGAGGCACCGGGGCTGACGGTGGTGGACGACTGGGATGCATTCGGCCAGCGCACCACCGCCAGCGGCTCCGTGCTGTTCGACGAGGTGCCGGTGGACGCCCAGGACGTGCTGCCGATCTGGCAGCTCGCCGACCGCCCCGGCCTCTATGGCCCCAACTCGCAGCTCATCCAGGCGGCCATCGACCTGGGGCTGGCCGAGGCGGCCGTGGCCGACGCCATCCGCTTCGTGCGCGAGCGTGCGCGGCCCTGGGTGGACTCGGGCCTGGAGAACGCCTGGGACGACCCGCACCTGATCGCCGACGTGGGCCGCCTGCACGTGCCGCTGCATGCCGCCCGCGAGGTGCTGCTGGAGGCAGGCCGCCTGCTGGACGCGCTGGCCGCCCAGCCCGCGGTCACCGCCGAGGACAGCGCCCGCGCCTCCGTCGCCGTGGCCGAAGCCAAGGTGCTGACCACGCAGATCGCGCTGGAAGCCAGCGAGAAGCTGTTCGAGCTGGCCGGCTCCGCCGCCACCCGCGCGGCCCACAACCTGGACCGCCACTGGCGCAACGCGCGCGTTCACACGCTGCACGACCCCGTGCGCTGGAAGGCGCACCTGATCGGCAACTACCACCTGAACGGCGCGCTGCCCGCACGCCACTCCTGGAATTGATGCAACGACCATGAGCGCTGTTCCCGACACCCTCTTGAACACCCCGCACCGCATCCGCGACGACGCCGAGGCCCTGGCCGTTGCGCGCCGCTTCGCGGCAGAAGTCGCACCCGGCGCAGCGCGGCGCGACCGCGAGCGCATCCTGCCCTGGAGCGAGCTGGACGCCTTCGTCGCCAGCGGCCTGTGGGCCATCACCGTGCCGCACGAACACGGCGGCCCGGCCGTCTCGGCAGGCACGCTGGCCGAGGTGACCGCCATCGTCTCCGAAGCTGATGGCTCACTGGGCCAGATCCCGCAAAACCACTACTACGCGCTCGAAGTGCTGCGCGTGGGCGGCAGCGAGGCCCAGAAGCGCTTCTTCTATGACCGCGTGCTCGCAGGCGAGCGCTTTGGCAACGCGCTGGCCGAGATCGGCCACAAGGACTTCAAGCGCCGCACACGCCTGGTGCCCGACGGCGACGGCTGGCGCGTGCAGGGCTGCAAGTTCTACTGCACGGGCGCGCTGTTCGCGCACTGGATTCCCACGCTCGTGACCGCCGACGAATCGGGCCGCGAGGTGACCTATCTCGCCTTCGTGCCGCGCGCCGCCTCCGGCGTGACCATCACCGACGACTGGGACGGTTTCGGCCAGCGCGTGACCGGCAGCGGCTCGGTCACGTTCGACGACGTGCGCGTGGAGGCTGGCTGGGTCGTGCCGTTCCTCGCCTCGTTCGAGCGGCCCACCACCATCGGCCCGTTCGCGCAGATCCTGCATGCCGCCATCGACCTGGGACAGGCGCGCGGGGCCTTCGCCGCCACGCTGCCCTTCGTGCGCGAACATGCCCGCCCCTGGATCGACGCCCGGGTGGAGCGCGCCGCGCTGGACCCGCTGCTGATCCAGCAGGTCGGCGAAATCGCCGTGCGCATCCGCGCCGCCGAAGCCCTGGTGCGCCGCGCAGGCCGCTTTGTCGATGCAGCCCAGGCAACCCCCACGGAACGCAGCGTGGCCGAGGCATCGGTCGCCGTGGCCGAGGCGCGCGCCGCGACCACCACGGCCTCGCTCGACGCGGGCACGCGCCTGTTCGAACTGGGCGGCACGGCGGCCGCACTGGGTGGCCAGGGGCTGGACCGTTTCTGGCGCAACGCCCGCACCCACACGCTGCACGACCCCGTGCGCTGGAAGTACCACGCCATCGGCAACTTCTTCCTCAACGGCCGCATTCCGCCGCGCCACGGAGCCCTGTGATGGCGGCAGGCAAGAAGCACATCCTGCTCAACGCATTCAACATGAACTGCGTGGGCCACATCAACCACGGGCTGTGGGCGCACCCGCGCGACCGCTCGGGCGAATACAACACGCTGGCCTACTGGACGAACCTGGCGCAGACGCTGGAGCGCGGGCTGTTCGACGGCCTGTTCATCGCCGACATCGTGGGCGCCTACGACGTCTACCAAGGCAATGTCGACGTGACGCTGCGCGAGTCCATCCAGCTCCCGGTGAACGACCCCATCGTCCTCGTCGCCGCCATGGCCGCCGCCACCCGGCACCTGGGTTTCGGCGTAACGGTCAACCTGACCTACGAGCAGCCCTATCTGCTGGCGCGGCGCTTTTCCACGCTGGACCACCTCACGGGCGGGCGCATCGGCTGGAACATCGTCACCGGCTACCTCGACAGCGCGGCCCGCGCCATGGGGCTGAAGGAGCAGTTCCCGCACGACGAACGCTATGACCGCGCCGACGAATACCTCGACCTGCTCTACAAACTCTGGGAAGGGAGCTGGGAAGACGGCGCGGCCCGGCGCGACAAGGCTGCGCGCGTGTTCGCAGACCCGGCGCGCGTGCGCAAGGTCATCCACCACGGCCAGTATTTCGACCTGGAGGGCTACCACCTGGCCGAGCCCTCACCGCAGCGCACGCCGGTACTGTTCCAGGCAGGCAGCTCCGGGCGGGGCCAGCGCTTTGCCGCGCGCCATGCCGAATGCGTGTTCATCTCGCCGCCGAACAAGGCGGTCGGGCGCAGGACGGTGCAGGCGCTTCGCGAGGCACTGGTACAGGCAGGCCGCCAGCCCGACGACATCAAGGTCTTCGTGGGCGCGGCGGTGGTGCCGGGAGCCACCACCGCCGAGGCCCGGGAGAAGTACGCCGACTACCGCCAGTACGCCAGCCGCGAGGCCGGGCTGGCGCATTTCGCGGCCAGCACCGGTGTCGATTTCGCGCGCTACGGCCTGGACGAGCCGGTGGACTACTCCGCCACCAACGCCATCGAATCGGCCAGCCGTACCGCCCAGCAGCAGGGCTGGACGCGGCGCGAACTGCTGGGGCTGTTCGAACTGGGCGGGCGCTACCCCGCCATTGTGGGCGATGCCCGGCAAGTCGCCGATGAGCTGCAGTCCTGGGTGGACGAAGTGGGCGTGGACGGCTTCAACCTCAGCCGCACCGTGGTGCCCGAGAGCTACGAGGACTTCGTCGACCTGGTCATTCCCGAGTTGCAGAACCGCGGCCTCTACAAGACCGCCTATGCCGAAGGCACGCTGCGCCAGCGCCTGTTCGGCGAAGGCGACCGGCTGCCCGAGCGCCACGCGGCGGCGGCATTCCGTTCGCCCGCCGCCGTTTCTTCCATCCAACCCGACCTGGAGCCCGTATGAAGCTGCATCATTTCCTTCTGTCCCCCCTCTTCGCCCTGGCCTTTGCCACGGGCGTGGCCGCGCAAGGCCAGCCGCTGCGCATCGGCGTGACGCCAGGGGCCATTGCCGACTCCATCGAGACGGCCGCCCAGGAGGCGCGCAAGCAGGGCCTGGAGGTCAAGGTGGTCGAGTTCACGGAATGGACCGGCCCCAACACCGCCCTGCAGGCCGGGGACCTGGACGCCAACTACTTCCAGCACCTGCCCTTCCTGGAAAACGCGGTCAAGGACGGCAAGTACAAGTTCAAGGTCGTCGCGCCCGGCCTGCTGCCCAACCAGGGCCTGTTCTCGCTGAAGGTGTCGCGCTTCGCCGACCTGAAGGACGGCGCCAAGGTCGCCATCGCCAGCGACCCGGCCAACCAGGGCCGGGGCCTGCTGCTGTTGCAGAAGGCCGGGCTCATCAAGCTGCGCGACGGCGTGACCGACAAGGGCAAGCTGGACGACGTCGCCGCCAACCCGAAGAAGCTGCAACTGGTCGAAATCCCCGGCCCCCAGCTGGTGCGCTCGCTGGAGGACGTGGACCTGGCCCAGGGCGTGACATCGCACTACGTCGCCGCGGGCAAGGCCGACGTTGCCGACAAGCATGGCCTGCTCTACACCGACGCCAACGACGCGCGCTGGGCCATCCACTTCGTGGCCCGCGAGGACAACGCAAGCGATCCGCGCCTGCTGCGCTTCATCAGGATTTACCAGGAGTCGCCCGCCGTGCGCGAGCGCATCCGCGCGTCCTACGCCCACAACGACAAGTTCTACGCCCTCGCCTGGCTCAAACCCTGATTCCGTTCTTTTCACAACCCTGCTTCTTTCCGGAGTCCTCACCATGAAACTGCACCATCTCATCATCGCTCCGCTGGCCGCACTGGCCATGCTGTCCGCCCAGGCCGCCGACAAGCTCAAGATCGGCGTCGTGCCCGGCGCCTATGGCGATTCCGTCAACGCCGCCGTTGCCGAGGCCAAGGCCGCGGGCATCGACGTGCAAGTGGTCGAGTTCACCGACTGGACCACGCCCAACGTGGCGCTGCAGGCGGGCGACATCGACGTCAACTTCTTCCAGCACCAGCCCTTCCTGGACGGCGTGAACAAGAAGAACAACTTCAACCTGGCCGTGGCCGCCCCCGGCATCCTCGCCAACCTGGGCCTCTATTCGCTCAAGCACAAGAAGGTGGAAGACATTCCCGTGGGCGGCAAGGCCGCCGTGGCCGACGATCCGGTCAACCAGGGCCGGGGCCTCTTGCTGCTGCAAAAGGTGGGGCTCATCAAGCTCAAGCCCGGCGTGGGCTTCACGGGGTCCATCAACGACATCGTCGAGAACCCCAAGAAGCTGAGCTTCGTCGAGGTGCCCGGCCCGCAGCTCGCGCGCATCACCGGCGACGTGGACATTGCCGAGGGCTACCCGCACTTCATCGTGGCATCCAAGGCGTTCGATGCGTCCAGCGGCCTCGTGTACTCGGGCGTGGACGAAAAGATCTTCAACGTCTCGTTCGTCACCAAGGCCGGCCGCACGCAAGACCCGGTGATCCAGAAGTTCGTCAAGGTCTTCCACAACTCGGCGGCGGTGAAGGCGCAAATCCGCAAGTCCTTCAACAACGACGACCGCCTGTACGTGCTGGCCTGGACGCAGTGAACAACCAAAGGGAACACACCATGCAAACCAAACTGTGGAACAAGGGCCTGGCCTGGCTGGGCGCGCTGCTGCTCGCCACCGCCGCGCAGGCGCAGGACACGATCAAGATCGGCTCGACCGGCGGCGGCACGTCCGCCGCGCTCGAAGCCCTGGTGCCGGAGGCCAAGGCGGCGGGCCTCAACCTCCAGATCGTCGAGTTCTCCGACTGGACGCTGCCCAACGAGGCCGTGAACAACGGCGACATCGACCTCAACTTCTTCCAGCACCAGGCCTTCCTGAACAACGCCATCAAGGAGCGCGGCTACAAGCTGGAGTTCGTGAGCCTGGGGCTGCTGCAAAACATCGGCATCTATTCCAACAAGGTCAAGGGCCTCGATCAAGTGCCGCAGGGTGCCAAGGTCGGCATTCCCAACGACCCGGTGAACCAGGGCCGGGGCCTGTTGCTATTGCAAAAGGCGGGACTCATCAAGCTCAAGAACGGTAATGCCGTCGGCCAGACCCTGAACGACGTGACCGAGAACGCCAAGAAGCTGCAATTCTTCGAGATCCCCGGCCCGCAGCTCATCCGCTCGCTGGACGACCTGGACCTGTCCATCGTCTGGCCCAGCTATTTCAAGAACGCGGGCAAGCCGGAGCAGGCCAGCCAGGCGCTGCTGTACTCGGGCATCGACGACACCTTCTACGCCATGGGCTTCGTGGCACGCAGCGACAAGGCCAAGGACGCGAGGATCGCCAAGTTCGTGCAGCTCTACCAGAACTCGTCCAAGGTGCGCGACGCCATCGCGGGGCAGTTCAACAACGACCCCAAGCTCTACACCCTGCCATGGAAGCGTTGACCGCCCTATCGCGCGTGCCGGTGGGCGATGTGCTTGCCGCCGCGGTACCGGTCGCGCAGAAGCCGGCCGGCCCAGCCCCCGCTACCGCGCTGCCGCCCCAGGCTGCCGCTGGTTCGGTGCGCTTCGACGGCGTCGGCAAGATCTACCACGCCGCCACGGGGCCGGTGGCCGCGCTCGCGGACATCAGCCTGGATGTGCCCGCCGGCAGCATCTTCGGCATCATCGGGCGCAGCGGCGCGGGCAAGTCCAGCCTGCTGCGCACCGTGAACCGGCTGGAGCAGCCCACGTCGGGCCGCGTGTTCGTGGACGACGTGGACATTGCCGGGCTGAACGACGACGACCTGGTCGCGTTGCGCCGGCGCATCGGCATGATCTTCCAGCACTTCAACCTGCTGTCGGCCAAGACGGTCCATGACAACGTGGCGCTGCCCCTGCAGGTGGCGGGCGTGGACCGCGCCGAAATCGACCAGCGGGTGACGGAGCTGCTGGCGCTGGTGGGCCTGCAGGACAAGCAGCACGTGCGCCCGCACCGGCTCTCGGGCGGGCAGAAGCAGCGTGTGGGCATTGCGCGGGCGCTGGCCACGCGGCCCGAGATCCTGCTGTGCGACGAGGCCACCTCGGCGCTCGACCCCGAGACCACGCAGACCATCCTGCAGCTGCTGCGCGAGATCAACCGCACGCTCGGCATCACCATCATCCTCATCACGCACGAGATGAGCGTGATCCGCGAGATCGCCGACACGGTGCTGGTGCTGGAGCAGGGCCGCATCGCCGAGCTGGGCGAAGTCTGGAAGGTGTTCGGCGCGCCCCGGCACGATGCCACCCGCGCCCTGCTGGCGCCGTTGCAGCACGGCCTGCCGGACGACCTGCAAGGCAGCCTGCAAGCCACGCCGCCGGCATCGGGCAGCTCGCGCATCCTGCGCCTGAACTACACCGGCGAAGGCGGGCTGGAGCCGGACTTCGCCCGCATCGCGCAGGCGCTGGCCGTGCCCGTGCGGCTGGTGCATGGCGGAGTGGACCGCATCCAGGGCCACGCGCACGGCCGCCTGCTGCTGGCCGTGCCGAGTAGCGCAGCGCTGCCCGACTTCGCCCCTTTGAGCCAAGGCCCGCAGGCCATTGCGCACGCCATCGAGGAGCTGGGCCATGTCCTTTGAATTGAGCATCCCCTTCGAGCGCTACACGCAGGCCCTGTTCGACACACTGACCATGGTCGGCGTGTCGGCCAGCATCGCCTTTCTGGCGGGCATTCCGCTGGCGGTGCTGCTCATCACCACGGCGCCGGGCGGCTTTCTCGCGTCGCCGCGCATCCACCGCGTGGCGGGCAGCGTCATCAACGGCTTTCGCGCCACGCCCTTCATCGTGCTGCTGGTGGCGCTGATCCCGTTCACGCGGCTGGTGACGGGCACCACCATCGGCGTGTGGGCCGCCATCGTGCCGCTGACCATCAGCGCCACGCCGTTCTTCGCGCGCATCGCCGAGGTCAGCCTGCGCGAGATCGAGCCGGGCCTGATCGAAGCCGCGCAGGCCATGGGCTGCCGCAAGTGGCACATCGTGCGCCACGTGCTGCTGCCCGAGGCGCTGCCCGGCATCGTCGGCGGCTTCACCATCATGCTGGTGACGCTGATCGGCGCCTCGGCCATGGCCGGCGCCGTGGGCGCAGGCGGACTGGGCGACCTGGCCATCCGCTACGGCTACCAGCGCTTCGACACGCAGGTGATGGTGATCGTCATCATCGTGCTGATCGCGCTGGTGTCGCTGGTGCAGTTCGCGGGCGACCGCATCGTGCGTTGGCTCCGAGAAAGATGAATGAAAACAGCCACCAGCGCTTGCATTCAAGCGCTAATAGCTACTCAATCAATAGCAAAACGCCCGCCCTTATCTGAAATCCACCATGAGCTTCGACGTTTTCTGGTTCCTGCCCACCTCGGGCGACACGCGCTACCTGGGCAAGTCCGACTTCGGGCGCGCGCCGGACATCGACTACCTGCGCAGCATCGCGGTCACCAGCGAAAACCTGGGCTATGACGGCCTGCTCATCCCCACGGGCAGCTCCTGCCTCGACCCGTGGGTGGTGGCAGCCAGCCTCATTCCCGTCACGCAGCGCATCAAGCTGCTGGTGGCGCTGCGCACGTCGCTGGGCCAGCCGGTGGCCTCGGCGCGGCAGGCAGCCACGCTCGACCAGGCGCTGCGCGGGCGGCTGCTGCTCAACGTGGTGCCCGGCGGCGATTCGACCGAGCTGGCGGCCGAGGGCGTGTTCCTCGCGCACGACGAGCGCTATGCCTACGCCGATGAGTACCTGAGCGTCTGGCGGCGCCTGCTGCAAGGCGAGCGCCTGAACCACGAGGGCCCATATTTCAAGGTCGTCAACGGCCAGAACTTCTACCAGTCCGTGCAAAGGCCGTATCCGCCGCTGTATTTCGGCGGTTCGTCCGAGGCCGCTCATGAATTGGCGGCGCGGCACGTCGATGCCTACCTCACCTGGGGCGAGCCGCCCGCGGGCGTGGCCGAGAAGATCGCCGATGTGAAGGCGCGCGCCATCCGGCAGGGCCGCGACCTCGACCAGCACCCCATCCGCTTCGGCGTGCGCCTGCACGTCATCGCCCGCGAGACGACCGGCGAAGCCTGGGCCGAGGCCGACCGGCTCATCAGCAAGCTGAGCGACGAGGACATCGCCCGCTCGCAGCAGAACTTCGCACGCATGGATTCCGTGGGGCAAAAACGCATGGCCGCGCTGCACGGGGGACGGCGCGACAAGCTGGAGATCGCGCCCAACCTCTGGGCCGGCGTGGGCCTGGTGCGCGGCGGGGCGGGCACGGCACTGGTGGGCGACGGCCCGACGATTGCCGCACGCCTGCAGGAATACGCCGACCTGGGCGTGAGCAGCTTCGTGCTCTCCGGCTACCCGCACCTGGAAGAAGCCTGGCGCTTTGCCGAGATCGTGTTCCCGCACATCGGCAAGGGCAGCGTGACGGTGCGCGACAAGGTGCAGACCGGCGGCGCGTTCGACGTGCGGGCGCAGGCGTCGAGTTAAATCACCTCAAAGGATGTAGCGCGACAGGTCTTCGTCCTGGCTCAAGGTCTGCAGGCGGCTGTCGACGTAGGCGGCATCCACCGTGACCGTCTGGCCCGACAAGCGCACCGCGTCGAAGCTCACCTCGTCCAGCAGCCGCTCCATCACGGTGGACAGGCGGCGGGCGCCGATGTTCTCGGTGCGCTCGTTCACCTCGTAGGCGATGTGCGCCAGGCGGGTGATGCCCTCGGGCGCGAACTCCAGCGTCACCCCTTCGGTGGCAAGCAGTGCCTGGTACTGCTTGACCAGCGAGGCGTGCGTCTGCGTGAGGATGGCCTCGAAGTCCTTCACCGACAGCGACTCCAACTCCACGCGGATCGGGAAGCGCCCCTGCAGCTCGGGGATCAGGTCGCTGGGCTTGGACAGGTGAAACGCGCCGGAGGCGATGAACAGGATGTGATCCGTTTTAATCATCCCGTACTTGGTGGACACCGTCGTGCCCTCCACCAGCGGCAGCAGGTCGCGCTGCACGCCCTGGCGCGACACGTCGGCGCCGCTGGCCTCCTGGCGCGCGGCGACCTTGTCGATCTCGTCGATGAAGACGATGCCATTCTGCTCGGCGTTCGCCACGGCGCGGGTCTTGATCTCTTCCTCGTTGACGAGCTTGCCGGCCTCCTCGTCGGTGATCAGCTTCAGGGCTTCGGCGATGCGGAGTTTGCGCGTCTTGCGCTTGTCCTGCCCGATCTGGCTGAACATGCCGCGCAGTTGCTCGGCCATTTCCTCCATGCCCTGCGGGCCCATGATTTCGAGCTGCGGGCGGGCGTCGGCCACGTCGATCTCGATCTCCTTGTCGTCGAGCTGGCCCTCGCGCAGCTTCTTGCGGAACACCTGGCGCGTGGCGCTGTCGGCGGCGGAACTGCCCACCAGCACGTCCAGGATGCGGTCCTCGGCGGCGTCCTCGGCGCGGGTGCGCACCTTCTTCATCTCGGACTCGCGCGTCTGCTTGACGGCCATCTCGGCCAGGTCGCGGATGATGGAATCGACGTCCTTGCCCACGTAGCCCACCTCGGTGAACTTGGTGGCCTCGACCTTGATGAAGGGCGCGTCGGCCAGCTTGGCCAGGCGGCGCGCGATCTCGGTCTTGCCCACGCCCGTGGGGCCGATCATGAGGATGTTCTTGGGCGTGATCTCCTGGCGCAGGCTGCCTTCGACCTGCTGGCGGCGCCAGCGGTTGCGCAGCGCGATGGCGACGGCGCGCTTGGCGCTGCCCTGGCCCACGATGTGGTTGTCGAGTTCGGAGACGATCTCCTGGGGGGTCATGGAGGACATGGGGAATTCAGGTCAAAAAGGCCTCCAGCGCTTATGCATCAACGCTGGCAGCTATCAAATTCAAAGCGTTTCGATGGTGTGGTGCATGTTGGTGTAGATGCACAGCTCACCGGCGATCTCGAGGGATTTCTTGACGATCTCCTCGGCCGTGAGGTCGGTGTTCACCAGCAGCGCCTTGGCGGCGGAGTGCGCGTACGCGCCGCCCGAGCCGATGGCCACGATGCCCTGCTCGGGCTCCAGCACGTCGCCGTTGCCGGTGATGATGAGCGAGGCCGTGTGGTCGGCCACGGCCAGCATGGCCTCCAGGCGGCGCAGCACGCGGTCGGTGCGCCAGTCCTTGGTGAGCTCGATGGCGGCGCGCGTGAGGTGGCCCTGGTGCTTTTCGAGCTTGGCCTCGAAGCGCTCGAACAGCGTGAACGCATCGGCCGTGGCGCCCGCGAAGCCCGCGAGCACCTTGCCGTGGTAGAGCTTGCGCACCTTGCGCGCACTGCCCTTGACCACGATGTTGCCCAGGGTGACCTGGCCGTCGCCGCCGATGGCGACCTGCACGCCCGCGGGGGTGTCGCGGCGTACGCTCAGGATGGTGGTGCCGTGGAACACCGGGGATGGGTTTGATGAGGAGTCCATAGCGGCAGCAGATGGGGACAAGCCCGCATTTTGCAAGCAAGCCGCCAAAACTGGCGCGCCCCAAGGCCAGCAGGCGCCGTGGAACGGGCTTGGCCCGGCCACCGGCGTCGTCCCCCTTCCCGCGCGCAGCGCGAGAGAAGGGGGAAGCGGCGCAGCCGCTCAGGGGGATGTCCTAGTTCTTGCGTGGGATGACCCAGGCATGCTCGTTGATGCCGATCACGTTGAAGAAGATCGCCACCAGCCGGTGCAGGTTCTGGAACCGCACGTCGTGGCCCTGGCCCTGCTGCTCGGCCGCCCAGTTGAGCACCGAGCCCGCAGCGGCGAAGTCCACGCGGATGAGCTTGTCGCAGGCGATGGTGAGCGGCACGCCGGGCTTGAGGAAGGCCTGGAAGGGCTGCAGCAGCGGCTCGGCGTCGCCCTCGATGTGGCCGCTGAGCTGGGCCGTGGGGCCGGCGTCCAGCGGCGCGGGCGCCGAGGCCTCGCCCAGGTCGGAAGGCAGGAAATCGCTGTCGGCCGCCAGCGGCGCCGCGCCGGAGGTCACGCCCTCGTTGTCGGAGTAGCCGCAGCGCGGCGACACCCAGGAGGGCGGCGAGACTTCGTAGGTCACGCAGTAGTCCAGCGCCACCAGCTCGAACTCGTCGGGCTTGCCCATGAGCCGCAGCGCCGCCATGCGCAGACGCCACCATTCGGGGCTATTGGCGCGGTCGCCGGACTGGGTCTTGGCCTCCAGCAGGGCGTTGAGCTTTTCCACGCCGGAGAACACGATCTGGCCGTCGCGCTCGGCCCAGGCGGTGAACTGGTCGGCCAGCAGCGGCACGGCGGCTTCGTCGATGCCGTTAAGGCGCGCCCACGACAGCGTCCAGGGCGGGGCCGCGCGCGCCAGCGAGGCCTGCAGCGCCGCCACGGACGACACCGCCACCGTGCCCGGCGCGTTCCAGCTGAAGTCGCGGCGCCCGGGGGCGGCGGGGGCCTCCGGCTCGGCGGTCGATGCCATGCCCAGCTGCTCGGGCATCGAGAACCACAGCGGCGCCGAGCGGCTGAACTGGGCCGCGAAGTCGATGGCCAGCGTATCGAAGCGGTCGTGCTGGCCGGTGGCGCGGTACAGGTCGAACAGCGTCATCCAGATTTCGAGCTGCTGCTCGGGGTCGTCCTGCTTGTGCTGGGCCAGCACGTCCATCAGGCCGGCCTCCGCCCCGGCGTGGTCGCCGTTGGCAAACCGGATGGCGGCTTCTTCTAGATCGGGTTCGTGCACGAATTCCTCCGGTTCGGGTGCGGGCACTGGCGTGGCCGCGGTGGTCGCCGCCGCAGGGTGGAAGGATGCCTGCTGCTCGCCGAGGCCCGGCACCTCGGCCAGGTTCGCATCCGTGCCGCCGAACCGGCCGATGGCCATGCTGTCGTCGGCGAACAGCGGCTGCGCGGCGGGGGCGGAGGCCTGGCTTTCCAGCGGCGCGGGCAGGCTGCCGGGCGCCGTGGGCGCATAGGCCCGGGAGTGCGCGGAGTCGGGCACTTCGGAATCCGGCCCGGGCATCACGCCGGGCTGGGTGGGCGCGTCGGCGCCCTGCTTGCTCTTCCACCACTGCTGCGACATCTGCGCTTCGATCTCGTCGATCTTCTTGAGCGTGACGGCGCGCTCGTCGGGCGAGGCCATGCTGCTCTGGAAGAACGAGGGCCGGGCGGTGGGGTCCTCGGTGCGGTGCCCCTGCAGCACCTCGCGCTGGCGCAGCTTGCGCAGCTGGTCGAACTCGCGGCGCCGCACGAAGTCGTTGCGGCGCTTGCGCTCGATCATCTCCTTGAGCATCTGCTTGCTGTACTGGCTCTCGCGGTCGTCCTGCAGCGAATCCAGCTCCTGCCAGTTCACGGTCGGATTCTTCACGAACCGAACCACCTTCGATAGCAGGCCGCCGGGGGTGGTTTCTTCCTTGCTCATGGCACGGGGTTCAGCGAGAGGGAGTGGGCAAGCGATCGGGCCTGGCGGCCAGATCAATCACCGAACATCTTCTGCTTGAGTTCGCGGCGTTGTTGCGCTTCCAGCGACAGCGTGGCGGTGGGGCGGGCGATCAGGCGGCCCACGCCGATGGGCTCGCCGGTCTCGTCGCAGTAGCCGTAGTCGCCCGCGTCGATGCGCGCGATGGACTGCTCGATCTTCTTGAGCAGCTTGCGCTCGCGGTCGCGGGTGCGCAGCTCCAGCGCGTGCTCTTCCTCGATGGTGGCGCGGTCGGCCGGGTCGGGCACGACGACGGTGTCCTCGCGCAGGTGCTCGGTGGTCTCGCCGGCGCTGTTGTGGATGTCCTGCTTGAGCTGCACGAGCTTGCGGCGGAAGAACGCCATCTGCTTGTCGTTCATGTACTCGCCGTCGGGCATGGCCATGACTTCGGCGTCGGTCAGCTCGTCGGCGGACTTGGTCTTCCAGTTGTTCGCCAGCTTGGGGTCTTTTTTGGCAGCGGTGAAGGTGGGCTGCGCTTGAACGGTCGTGGGCATGGTGTGGTGATAACTGGCTTTGGCAGCGGTCGAGGCCACCGTCTGTGCCATGGATGGTACGGTCAATTGGGCCAATCGGGAAGAAGGCCGGGTTGTGCGCACGGGTACCGGCGAAGCGGCCGGCGCCGCAGGGGCCGGCGCGGGGGCCGCGGCCTTGGGCGCCGCGGCCGCCTTGGCAGGGGCCTTGGGTGCCGCAGCAGCCTTGGGGGCTGCGGCGCGCTTGGCCGCTGCGGGGGTGGCTGCCTTGGCGGTCCCCTTGGTTTTGCTGGTGTCGGCTTTCACTTCCTGGTCTCCTCGCTGTACGGGCGGGCCCCGGCTGTCTTGGCAGGACGGGGCGGGTGGCAAGCCTTCCGGGGTTTTACCGGGGCGCGATTGTATCGACCTGGGCTGACGTAAACGGTTTCGTTGCAGATACAACACAAACCGGGGGCACGGCTTCAGGCCAGGCTCTGCTCCAGCCCCTGCAGGAAGATGTCCTTGGGCAGGTCGATGCCGATGAACACCATCTTGCTGGTGCGGGGCTCGCCTTCGGCCCATTGGGGGCCGAGGTCGCTGCCCATGAGCTGGTGCACGCCCTGGAAGATCACCTTGCGATCGGTGCCCTTCATATTAAGCACGCCCTTGTAGCGCAGCATGCGCGGTCCATAAATGTTGACAATCGCCCCCAGGAAGTCCTCGAGCTTGGCCGGGTCGAACGGGCGCTCGGAGCGGTAGACGAAGCTCTTCACATCGTCGTCGTGGTGATGGTGGTGGCCGTGTTCATGGCCGTGCCGGTGCGACGGGTGGCTGCAGTGCTCGCCGTGCGCGTGGTCATGATCGTGGTGGTGATGGTGGTCATGGCCATGCCCGTCCTCCTCCTTGAGGAAGTCCGGGTCGATGTCGAGCTTGGCGTTGAGGTTGAAGCCGCGCAGGTCCAGCACTTCCTTGAGCGGCACCTCGCCGAAATGCACGGCCTTGATGGGCGCGCGCGGGTTCATGTGCTTCAGGCGGTGGATCAGCGCCTCGGTCTCGTCCTGGGAGACCAGGTCCGTCTTGGACAGGAATATCTGGTCCGCGAAGCCCACCTGGCGGCGTGCCTCCTGGCGGTCGTTGAGCTGCTGGGGCGCGTGCTTGGCGTCCACCAGGGTGATGATGGAGTCGATGAGATACGTCTCGGCGATCTCCTCGTCCATGAAGAAGGTCTGCGCCACCGGGCCGGGGTCGGCTACGCCGGTGGTCTCGATCACGATGCGGTCGAACTCCAGCAGGTTCTTGCGGCGCTTGGCGGCCAGCAACTGCAGCGTCTCGCGCAGGTCCTCGCGGATGGTGCAGCAGATGCAGCCGTTGCTCATCTGCACGATCTGCTCCTTGGACTCAGTCACGAGGATGTCGTTGTCGATGTTCTCCTCGCCGAATTCGTTCTCGATCACGGCGATCTTCTGGCCATGGGCCTCGGTGAGCAGGCGCTTGAGCAGGGTCGTCTTGCCCGAGCCCAGGAAGCCGGTGAGGATGGTGACGGGGATGAGGGACATGGTGAAGCAGCGCCTTGTGGATGTGCAAGGCGCAAGAGTTTAGCGGTGTGGGGGCGGCACTGCAGCGCTGCGGTTACTACGCATTTGATAGCTGCTCGCGCTTGCCAGATAAGCGCTGGAGGCCAAAAACATCATGATTTTCGCATCACCACCAGCCCCTTGAGGTACTCGCCTTCCGGAAACTCCAGCGTCATCGGGTGGTCCGGCGCCCCGCCCAGGCGCTCCAGGATGTAGCCGTCCACGCCCGCGTCCGCCCCGGCGGAGGCCACGATCTTGTGGAACAGGTCCGCGCTGATGCCGCCCGAGCACGAGAAGGTGAACAGCACCCCGCCCGGCTCCAGCAGCTGCAGCGCCAGCCGGTTGATGTCCTTGTAGGCCCGCGCCGCGCGCTCCGCATGGGCGGCCGTGGGGGCGAACTTGGGCGGGTCGAGCACGATGGCGTCGAAGCGCCGGCCTTCCTGCAGGAACTGGCGCAGCGAGGCGTTCACGTCCGCGTCCATGAAGCTGGCGCGGTTCGGGTCGAAGCCGTTGATCGCCACGTGCGAGCGCGCGCGCTCCAGCGCGGGGCCGGAGGAGTCGATGGAGGTCACGTGCTCCGCCCCGCCCGCCAGCGCCGCCACCGTGAAGCCGCCCGTGTAGCAATAGCAGTTGAGCACGCGCTGCAGGCCCAGGCGCCGCGCGTACTGGGCGAAGCGCTGGCGGCTGTCGCGCTGGTCGAGGTAGAAGCCGGTCTTGTGGCCCTCGGCGATGTTGAGCGTGAGGCGCCAGGCGTGCTCGCGGATGCTCAGTTCCACCTCGCCCTCGCCACGCAGCCAGCCCGTGGCAGGCTCCAGCCCTTCAAGCGCGCGCACGCTGGCGTCCGAGCGCTCGTAGAGCCTGGCCAGGCCCGTCTCGCGCAGCAGTGCGTCGGCGAGCACACCCTTCCACCGCTCGGTGCCGGCGCTGGTGAACTGGGCCACCAGCGTGTCGCCGTAGCGGTCCACGATCAGGCCGGGCAGGCCGTCGGACTCGCCGTGCACCAGCCGCACGCCGTCGCTTTGCACGTCGAAACGGGCCCTGGCGATGATGGAGCGTGCGCAAGCAGCTATGAAAAACGGAGCATCAATGCGCTGCGCCTCGTCGAAGCTCCACACCCGCGCGCGGATGCGCGAGCTGGGGCTGTACGCGGCCCAGGCCAGGAACCGGCCCTCGTGCGACTCCACGCGCACGGTCTCGCCGCTGTCGCCGCCGCCCTTGGCGATGGCCGAGTCGAAGATCCAGGGGTGGCGGCGCAGGAGCGATCGCTCTTTGCCGGGTTTGAGGCGCAGGGTTTTCATGCCTGCATTGTCAGGGCCTCACGCCTCCTCGCGCCGGTCCACCAGCGACGCCATGGACGCCAAATTCAAATCGCCCACCAGCACGCCGGCGAACTGCCCGTCGTCCCCATGCACGGGCACGGAAATGGTCAGGCAGAAGTCCTCCGAAGCCGACGACAGGTAGATCGCGGACACGTAAGGGCGGCCGCTGCGCTGCACCTCCGCGAAATAGGGCTGCTGCGCGCGCTCCGTGCCCGCCCCACCCGCGCGGATGCGGCCGTACATCACCGGGTTGATCCAGTTGGGATAGCGCTGGCGGCCCTCGCCGTCCAGCTCGAACAGCATCTCGAAGAACGGGTAGGCCTTGAACACGTGGTCCAGCGCATGCGGGTCGCGGCTGCGGGGCTGGCCCAGCAGGTGGTAGAGCATGGCCAGGGCGTGCTCCTCCCACTCGCGCGCCTGGGGGTTCACCTCCTGCAGGTGGATGGCGGGCGGCTCGGCCTCCACCACCACCACGCTGCCCCACTGGGCCTTGCCCACCTTCTTGAGGTAGGCCGCGCGCTCGGCGGCGGCGGTGCTGTCGGTGAGCTGCCCGGTGCTGCCGTTGACGCAGGCCACGGAGATGCTGGCGATGGGGTGCCGGCTGCCGTCCTCGGTGGTGAAGTAGCCGCGCGCCACGTCGGCCGGGTCGTAGAGGTGGCTGGCCAGCGCGGTGAACTGCGCGATCACGCGCTGCAGCTGCTCCAGCAGCAGGGGCTCCTCGCGGTCGAGCAGCAGGATGAAGTCGTCGCCGCCGATGTGGCCCAGCAGCCGGTCGGCGCGGCTCACGAACACGTGGCGCAGGATCTCGGCCAGCGTGCGGATCATGGCATCGCCCCGGATGAAGCCATAGCGGTCGTTGAAGGACTTGAAGTGGTCCAGGTCGATGTAGACCAGGTTGAGCTGGCCGTGGCGGCGGCCGATGCGCATCTCGATGGCCTGGCGCAGCGACGGCCCGGTGGGCAGCTGCGACAGCGGGTGCACGCTGGCGCCGTGCTCCTGGCGCGAGAGGATGTGCGCCAGCAGCATCATCGGCTCCACCACGCCCAGGAACTCGCCCTCCTCGCCCACCACGGTCCAGTGGTCCGCGCCGCCGCGGTCCAGGTAGAGCGAGCGCGCCAGCACCGCCAGCGAGATGTCGTGCGGCAGGATGCGCCGCAGCGGCTCGCAGGCCGCCGCCAGCGAGCGCATGCCGCGCGAGAGCGCGCGGCCGCGCGGCACGGAGCCGATGGGCCGGTTGCCGTCGGTCACCACGGCCCAGGGCAGGGCCGGCGTGTTGCGGAAGTAGCCGCGCACCTCGTCGATGGGCGTGTCGATCTCGAACGCCACGCCGGGGTCGATCACGTCGGTGATCTTGAAGCGCTCGTTGCGCTGCACGCGCCAGGCGTCGTCGGTCTCGGGCAGCGCCACGGCCGGCCACAGCGGCTCGGGCGCGGGCCGCGCGAACAGGTAGCCCTGCGCCAGGCGGATGCCCAGCCCCTGGCAGAAGGCCAGGTCCTCGGGGCGCTCCAGCCCCTCGGCGATCACGGTGGCGCCCAGCCGGTCGGCCATGGAGACGATGGCTTCGAGCAGCACGGAGCGCACGCGGCTGCCCTGGGCCTCGTGCACCAGGGTGCGGTCGATCTTGATGAAATCCGCGCGCACCATGGCCAGGGTCGAGATGCTGTTGAAGCCCGCGCCCATGTCGTCGAGCGCGATGCGCAGGCCCTGGGCGCGCAAGGCGTCGCAGCGCTCGGCCAGCCGCGCGGCGTCCACGCGCTCGCTCTCCACCACCTCGATCACCAGGTCGCGCCGGTCCAGCCCGCGCTCGCGCGTCCAGCCCACCAGCTGCGAGAGCCAGTCCTCGTGCAGCAGCGTGGAGGGCATCACGTTGAGGAACAGCGGCACGCCCGGGGCGATCAGCCGGGCCTTGAGGTCCAGGGCGCAGTGCTGGGCCTGCAGGTCCAGCTCATCCTGGCGGCCCAGGCGCCGCGCGAGGCTGAAGGCCTCCTCGCCCGAGAGCACCCGCAGGTCCGGCGCCCGCAGGCGGCACAGGGCCTCGTGCGCGAACACCTGGCCGTTGTTGGCGATGTCCACGATGGGCTGAAAGTGGATCTCCAGCCGCTCCTCCAGCCCCTGCAGCATCCACGGGTAGCGCAGGCTGGCCAGCAGGGCGTTGAACGGCACGGCCGCCTCCAGCAGGAAGGTGGAGGAGCTGAGGAACACCGTGGCGTTCGCGTCCGGGTTGTACAGCGGCACGGCCAGCGTGCTCGCCAGGATCTGCGGGTCGGTGGACTGCTCCAGCAAGGACAGCAGGCCGTCCAGCCCATCCGGGGGAATGTTCACGAAATGCCAGACCTTGGGCGCCACGCGGGACGCGCCCAGCCGCTCCCAGGCGGGCGGCAGATAGTGGCCTTCGTACTTCAGCAGCAGCTCCATTGCATCCCCTCGGGTCCGTGGTCTGCTGTGCACATAGCAAATAGCAGGCCGCGGCCGGGGCACCGCCTTGGTGCGTGCCGCAACCTTGCGGCCTACTTGCCGGATTTGTCGCGCCGCGCGCGCGGATGCGCCGCGTCGTAGACCTTGGCCAGGTGCTGGAAGTCCAGGCGCGTATAGACCTGGGTGGTGGTGATGTTGGCGTGGCCCAGCAGCTCCTGCACGGCGCGCAGGTCGCCGCTGCTTTGCAGCAGGTGGCTGGCGAACGAGTGGCGCAGCATGTGCGGGTGCACCGGCGTGGTCAGCCCGGCCTGCTGGCTGCGCTGGCGCAGGCGCAGCCAGATCGACTGCGGCGTGAGCCGCGCGCCGCGCTGGCCCACGAACAGCGCGGTGTCGAGCCGCGCCGCGCCTTCGCCGCCGAAGGGCGTGGCGCGCACGGCCAGCCAGGCCTGCAGCGCCCCGGCGGCGGCACGGCCCACGGGCACGCTGCGGCGCTTGCTGCCCTTGCCGAACACATGGGCCTCGCCGGCCTGCAGGTCCACCCAGCCCCGGCCCAGGCGCTGCGTGTCGGCGTCCGGGACGGCGTCCAGCCCCGCCAGCTCGCCCACGCGCAGGCCGCAGCCGTACAGCAGCTCGACCATGGCGGCGTCGCGCGCCTCCAGCCAGGGGTCGGCGCCGGTGTTGTCGAACTCGGCCAGGCGCACCGCGTCATCCACGGGCAGGGCCTTGGGCAGGGGCTTGGGCGCCTTGGGCGCGCGCACGTCCTGCACGGGGTTGTGCGGGATCAGACCCTGGCGCCCCGCCCAGGTGAAGAAGCCGCGCCAGCCCGAGAGGATGAGCGCGATGCCGCGCCCGCTGCGGCCCGCACCGTGCATCTGCGCCACGAAGCGGCGGATGTGCGCGGTCTGCAGCTGCAGCAGCGGCACGCCGATGCCCGCCGCCAGCTGCGCGAGCTTTTCCAGGTCCAGCGTGTAGAGCGTAAGGGTGCGCTCGGCCAGGCGCTTTTCGACGCGCACGTGCGTGAGGTAGCCCTGCACGTGCGGGTCGGCGGGCGTCACTGCAGCCTCAGCAGCGCGGCGCTGGCAAGCTCCGCCATGCGGGCGAGGAATTCCGTGCCCATGGTGGCGTCGAAGCGCAAGGGGTCGGGCGAGCCCAGCACCAGCAGGCCGAAGGCCGGCGTGGCGCTGTCGATAGCGCCCGCGCGCAGCGGCAGCAGGGCCAGCGACTGGGCGGGCTCGCCGCCCTCGCCTTCCACCTGCTGCGCCAGCCAGCCCGCGGGCTCGAAGCCCAGGTTGGGGCCGCAGAAGGGCATGGTGAGCGACGAGGCGAAAGCGCGCGCATCGTCGCTCGCGCCTTGGGTGAAGTCGGCGTCGATGTAGGGGCCGGCCACGTCCCACACGCGCACGGCGGCCAGCGGCACGTCGAACAGGGTACGCACGCCGTCCACCACGGCCTGGGGCAGGTCGAACGGGTCCTTGACCTGCAGCAGCGCGCTCGTCCACTGGTGCACCTTGTGGGCGATGGCGGCGTTCTCGGTGCTGTTGCGCACCATCTCCATGATGCGCTGCTCCAGGCCCTTGATCTTCTCGCGCAGCATCTCGGCCTGGCGCTCCTGCAGGCTCACGGCGCGCGCGCCGTGGGGGCTGGTGATCTGCACGCTGGCCAGCACCTCGGCGTGGCGCTCGAAGAAGCCCGGCGTGTTGGTCAGGAACTCGGCGATGTCGTCTTCGGTGATCGGTGGGATGGAAGAGGAGGAGGTCATAGGGCTTCGGGGATGTCGATCTGGCCTTCGAACACGGTGGTGGCGGGGCCGGTCATGAAAACGGAATCGGCCGCCTGGCCGCTCCAGGCAATGGTGAGGCGCCCGCCCCGGGTCTCGACCTCCACCGTGGAATCGAGCAGGCCCAGGCGGATGCCCGAGGCCACGGCCGCGCAGGCGCCGGTGCCGCAGGCCAGCGTCTCGCCCACGCCGCGCTCGAACACGCGCAGGCGCACGTGTCCGCGGTCCACGATCTGCAGGTAGCCCGCGTTCACGCGCTCGGGAAAGCGCGCGTGGCTCTCGATGAGGGGGCCGGTCCGCGCCACGGGGGCGGTGTCCACATCCTGAACCAGCTGTACCGCGTGCGGGTTGCCCATGGACGCCACCGCTACCAAAACAGGAGCTTCTTGCGCTTGCCCAGCAAGCGCCAGAGGCCATTTTTGCCCTGAACCCTGCGGCACGGGCGCGAGGCCGGCGGCATCGAACGGCACCTTGGCGGGATCGAACCCGGGGCGGCCCATGTCCACGGTGACGCGGCCGTCGGGCGTGAGGCGCGGGGCGATGACGCCGCTCTTCGTCTGCACGCGCAGGGTGTCCTTGCCCGTGAGGCCCTTGTCGCGCACGAAGCGCGCGAAGCAGCGCGCGCCGTTGCCGCACTGCTGCACCTCGCCGCCGTCAGCGTTATGGATCACGTATTCGAAGTCGATGCCCTCCCCCGGGGAAGGCCGCACCGTGAGGATCTGGTCCGCGCCCACGCCGAAGTGGCGGTCGGCCAGGAAGCGGTACTGGGCGGCGGAGAGCCCCAGGCTGCCCTGGGTTTCGTCGAGCACGACGAAGTCGTTGCCCGCGCCCTGCATCTTGGTGAAGCGAATCTTCATGGGCCGGATTATCCACAGCCTGCACGGGGTCCGCCTTCGGATTAGGCTTGCGCTTTTTCCCTGAGGACAAGGATTTCCATGGCCGATCTCAGCACCTTTCCCATCACCCGCAAGTGGCCCGCGCGCCACCCCGACCGCATCCAGCTCTACTCCCTGCCCACGCCCAACGGCGTGAAGGTGTCCATCGCGCTGGAGGAACTGGGCCTGCCCTACGAGCCGCACCTGGTGAGCTTCGAGACCAGCGACCAGCTCTCGCCCGAGTTCCTCTCGCTCAACCCCAACAACAAGATCCCGGCCATCCTGGACCCGAACGGGCCCGACGGGAAGCCGCTGGCGCTGTTCGAGTCCGGCGCCATCCTGGTGTACCTGGCCGGCAAGGCGGGCCGGCTGCTGCCGCAGGACACCGCCGGCCGCTACGAGACGCTGCAGTGGGTGATGTGGCAGATGGGCGGCCTGGGCCCCATGTTCGGCCAGCTCGGCTTCTTCCACAAGTTCGCGGGCAAGGACTACGAGGACAAGCGCCCGCGCGACCGCTACGTGGCCGAGTCCAGGCGCCTGCTCAAGGTGCTGGACCAGCGCCTGGCGGGCCGCCGCTGGGTGATGGGCGACGCGTACACCATCGCCGACATCGCCATCCTGCCCTGGGTGCGCAACCTCGTGGGCTTCTACGGCGCGGGCGACCTGGTGGAGTTCGGCCAGTTCAAGGAAGTGCAGCGCGTGCTGGACGCCTTCGTGGCGCGGCCGGCCGTCGCCAAGGGCCTGAACATCCCCGCCCGGGGCTGAGCAAGCAAGCCCCCTGCCTCAGCCCAGGCGCTGCTGCAGGAAGTCCAGGAAGCACGCGATGCGCGCGGCCAGCTGCGTGTTGCGGTAGTACACGGCGCTGACGGGCTGGCGCACGTCCGCCGTGTCCCGGGCCAGCACCTGCACCAGGTCGCCGCGCTCGCGGTCGGCGGCGGTCATGAAGTCCGACAGGCAGACGATGCCCACGCCCTGCAGCGCGAGCTGGCGCAGCGTCTCGCCGCTGGACGCGGTGATGGCGGGCGCGACCGGCCATTCGTCCCCGTGCGCGCCGCGCAGCGGCCAGCGGTTGAGCGACTCGGGCTGGGTGAAGCCCAGCAGCGTGTGCCGCGCCAGATCCTGCACCGTGCGGGGCCGCCCCTGGGCGCGCAGGTAGGCGGGGCTGGCCAGCACGCGGATGCGGCTGGTGCACAGCGACCGCGCGTGCAGCGTGGAGTCGCGCAGGTGGCCGATGCGGATGGCCACGTCGGTGCGGCGCTCCAGCAGGTCGATGTTGAGCTCGTCCGTGTCCAGCTCCAGCGCGATCTGCGGGTAGGCGCTGCGGAACGCCGGCACCAGCGGCACCACGGCGTGCAGCATGAAGGGCGTGGCCGCGTTCACGCGCAGGCGGCCCGCGGGCTGGCGGCGGCGCGCGGCCATGTGCTCCTCGGCGTCCTCGATGGAGGCGAGGATGGCGCGCGTGCGCAGCAGGAAGGCCTGGCCCTCCTCCGTCAGCTCGGTGCGCCGGGTGGTGCGGCGCAGCAGCGTGGTGTCGAGCTTCTTCTCCAGCCGCGCGAGCGCCCGGCTGATGCCCGAGACGGTCTGGCCCAGGTGGTCGGCGGCGGCGGTGATGGAGCCGCCGTCCACCACGGCGACGAAAGCCTGCAGTTCTTCCAGCGTGGTCTTCATGGCGGCCCTTTATTGTTGACTCCGATTCAAGAATGAATGGAGCGTAACGGTATTTTTCTGCAAGGCTTGAACGCCCACACTCCGGCCCATTGCCAAAGGAGTGTTTTCCATGCCCATTGCCCTGCTCGCGCTGACGCTCAGCGCTTTCGCCATCGGCACGACGGAGTTCGTGATCGTCGGCCTGCTGCCCACCGTGGCGGCGGATCTCGCCATCGGCCTGCCCTCGGCGGGCCTGCTGGTCAGCCTCTACGCCCTGGGCGTCGCCGTGGGCGCGCCGGTGCTCACGGCCCTCACGGGCAAGGTGCCGCGCAAGGCGCTGCTGCTGTCGCTGATGGCGCTGTTCACCGCCGGCAACCTGCTGGCCTGGCAGGCGCCCGGCTACGGCACGCTGGTGGCCGCGCGCGTCCTCACCGGGCTGGCGCACGGCGTGTTCTTCTCCATCGGCTCGACCATCGCCACAGGGCTGGTGCCGCGCGAGAAGGCCGCGAGCGCCATCGCCATCATGTTCACCGGCCTCACGGTGGCGCTGGTCACGGGCGTGCCGCTGGGCACCTTCATCGGCCAGCACTTCGGCTGGCGCGCCACCTTCCTGGCCGTGGCGGCGCTGGGCGTGGCGGCCTTCGCGGGCAGCGTGGCGTTCATCCCGCGCGGCATCGCGCACACGCCGCCGGCCGCGCTGCGGACGCAGGCGCGGGTGCTGGCCGAGCCGCGCCTGCTGCTGGTGTACGCCACCACGGCCATCGGCTACGGCGGCACGTTCATCCCGTTCACCTTCCTCGCGCCCATCCTCACCGACGTGGCGGGCTTCAGCGCGGGCGCCGTGGGCTGGGTGATGCTGGTGTACGGCGTCTCGGTGGCCGCGGGCAACCTCTGGGGCGGGCGGCTGGCCGACCGGCGGGGGCCCATCCCGGCGCTGCGCATCATCTTCGCGCTGCTGGCGGCCGTGTTGCTGCTGCTGCAGTTCACCGCGCCCCACCCCTGGCTGGCCGTGGGCACCGTGCTGCTGTGGGGCGCCGTGGCCTTCGGCAACGTGCCGGGGCTGCAGGTCTACGTGGTCCAGCAGGCCGGGCGCGTCGCGCCGCAGGCGGTGGACGTGGCCTCGGGCCTGAACATCGCCGCCTTCAACCTGGGCATCGCCGGCGCGGCCTGGGCCGGCGGCCTGATCGTGACGCACCTGGGCCTGATGCATACGCCGTGGATCGGCGCGCTCGTGGTGCTGGCGGCGCTGGCGCTCACGCACTGCAGCGGCGTGCTGGACCGGCGCGGCGGCATTCCCGTGCGCGGCGCGGGGCCGGTGCCCGCGGGCCACTGAACCGGATTTCTCTTTTTTCTCCTCCTCCTTACTCCACTGAAAGGCCACCATGCCATCCAACATCTCCCCCATCCCTGCATTCGGCCTGGGCACGTTCCGCCTCCAGGGCCAGGTCGCCATCGACTCCGTGCGCAACGCGCTCGAGCTGGGCTACCGCGCCATCGACACCGCGCAGATCTACGGCAACGAGGCCGAGGTCGGCCAGGCCATCGCCGACAGCGGCGTGCCGCGCGGCGAGCTGTTCGTCACCACCAAGGTCTGGACCGACAACCTGCCCGCGGCCAGGCTCGCCGCCAGCCTGAAGGACAGCCTCTCCAGGCTACGCACCGATGCGGTGGACCTCACGCTGATCCACTGGCCCTCGCCCGGCGGCGCGGTACCCGTGGCCGAATTCATGGGCGCGCTGGCCGAGGCGCAGGCGCAGGGCCTCACGCGGCGGATCGGCGTGTCCAACTTCAACACCGCCCTGCTGCGCGAGGCCATCGCGGCCGTGGGCGCGGACCGGATCGCCACGCACCAGATCGAGCTGCACCCCTACCTGCAGAACCGCACGGTGGCGGACTTCGCGCGCGCCCAGGGCATTCACACCACCTCGTACATGACGCTGGCCTACGGCAAGGTGCTGGGCGACCCGGTGCTGGCCGCCATCGCCCAAGCCCACGGCGCCACGCCCGCGCAGGTGGCGCTGGCCTGGGCCCTGCAGCAGGGCTACGCGGTGATCCCGTCATCGACCCGGCGCGAGAACCTGGCGAGCAACCTGCAGGCACCCGCGCTGCGCCTGACGGACGGCGACATGGCCCGCATCGCCGCGCTGGACCGCGGCGAGCGGCTGGTCAACCCCGACGGCCTGGCCCCCGCCTGGGACTGAGGGATCGGCCGATAATGGCCCGATGCCCCGCCCCACCCAACAACTGCACCCCCACCGCGAACCCGTAGCCACCCGCCCCGCCGCCACCGTGCTGCTGCTGCGGGATGCCCCCGATGGCGGCGGCCTCGAAGTCCTGATGACGCGCCGCTCGGCCCAGGCCAGCTTCGCCCCCGGCGCCTACGTGTTCCCGGGCGGCGGCATCGACGCGCCGGACGCGCAATCGCACGCCGCCGCCGACCGCCGCCCCGCGCAGAGCGACCTGCACCTCACGCAGGCCATCGCCGCCATCCGCGAGAGTTTCGAGGAGCTGGGCATCCTGCTCGCGCGCCACGCCGACGGTCGCATGGCCGACGCGGCGGACATCGCCGCCATCGACCGCCACCAGCCCTTCGCGGCGCAGTGCACGGCGCGCGGCCTGCGGCTGGCGGCCGACAGCGTGTACCTGCTGGCCCACTGGACGGCCGACCGCGACCTGGCTCGCCGCTTCGAGGTGCCCTTCCTTGTGGCCCGCATGCCCGAGGGCCAGGAGCCCGTGGCCGACGAGGCCGAGCAGTTCGAGCCCGTGTGGGTGCGCCCGGCCGATGCGCTGGCGCGGCACGAGGCGGGGCAGTTCTTCATGATCTTCCCCACCATCCGCACGCTGCAGCGGCTGGCGAAGTTCGCCAGCGCCCAGGCCGTGCTGGACGCCGTCGCGCACGAGAAGCCGCTGTGGGTGAGCTGCCCGCGCGCGGGCCTGCTGGCGGGCAAGGAGTCGCGCTACATGGAGGACGAGATGCCCTTCGGCGAGCTGGCCCTGGTCTGCCCCGACGGGCAGATCGTGCACCCGCTGGACTGGCAGACCGAGCGCCCCGTGCCGCTGCTGCGCAACCTGCAGCGCCTCACGGCGCCCAACCCCGGCGTGATGACCGGCCCCGGCACCAACAGCTACCTGGTGGGCGACCCGGCCACGGGCTACATCGCCATCGACCCCGGCCCGGCCGACGCCGAGCACCTGGACAAGCTCTGGCGCGCCGCGGGCGGCGACATCCGCATGATCGTGTGCACGCACTCGCACCCCGACCACTCGCCCGGCGCCGCGCCGCTGCAGGCGCTGTGCGTGCAGGCCGGCCGCGTGGCGCCGCCCGTGCTGGGCCTGCCCTCCGCGCCCACGGCGCGCGTCGCCAGCCGCTTCACGCCCGACCGCGCGCTACAGAATGATGAGCTGCTGACGCTGGTGGGACAAGCGCCAGAGGGCGAAATCACCCATACCCTGCAGGTCATCCACACGCCGGGCCACGCAGCCAACCACCTGTGCCTGCTGCTGGTGGAGGACGCCCTGCTGTTCAGCGGCGACCACATCCTGAACGGCAGCACCACGGTCGTGGACCCGCCCGACGGCAACATGGCCGACTACCTGGATTCGCTGGACCGGCTGGACGCCGTGTGCGCCGAGCACGGCGTGGAGTTCATCCTGCCCGCGCACGGCTATGCGCTGGGAGGCCCGGTGCATGGGGCCCGCGAAGCCATCGCGCGCCTGAAGGCCCACCGCCTCGCGCGCGAGGCCAAGGTGCTGGCCGCCATGCAGGCCCTGCCGCAGGGCGGCATGGAGGACTGGGTGCGGCTGGCCTACGACGACGTGCCCGAGCGCATGTGGCCCGTGGCGCAGCGCTCGCTGCTCGCCCACGTCGAACGCATCCGTGCCCTGAAGCCCGGCAATGACTGAGCACATCCGCCTGGCCAAACGGGTTGCGGAGCAGCTGGGCTGCTCGCGCAGCACGGCGGAGCAGTTCATCGAGGGCGGCTTCGTCAGCGTGGACGGCCGCGTCGTGGAAGCGCCCGGCGCCCGTGTGCGCCCCGACCAGGGCGTGGCCGTGGCGCCGGATGCCAGCCCGCTCGCGCTCACGCCCGTCACGCTGCTGCTGCACAAGCCGCCGGGCTTCGAGGCGGGCTTGGGCGCCGCCGACGGCGGCGCCCAGGGCAGCCGCAGCCAGGGCGCGCCGCAGGCCGCCACGCTGCTGGGCACCGCATCGCACCTGCCCGAGGACGCCTCGGGCATCCGCGTGCTGCAGCGCCACTTCCGCCAGCTCGAATGCTTCACCCCGCTGCCCACCGAGGCCAGCGGCCTGGTGGTCTACACGCAGGACCGGCGCATCGCGCGCAAGCTGGCCGAGGACATCGAGGTGCTGGAGCAGGAATGCATCGTGGAGGTGAAGGGCACCATCGCCCCGGGCGGCCTGCAGCGCCTGTGCCACGGCCTGTCGTTCAACGGTCGGCCGCTGCCGCCCATCAAGGTGAGCTGGCAGAACGAGACCCGGCTGCGCTTCGCGCTCAAGGGCATCCGCCCCGGGCAGGTGCCGGCGATGTGCGAGGCCGTGGGCCTGGCGGTGGTGTCGCTCAAGCGCATCCGCATCGGCCGCGTGCCGCTGGCCAAGGTGCCCGAGGGCCAGTGGCGCTACCTGCAGCCGTGGGAAAAATTCTGACCCGCCGCATCAAAAACGATAGCTGCCAGCGCTTGTCCATCAAGCGCTAGAGGCCGATTTGGTTCAAATCCATCTGTTTCGGCGCGCTGCTACACTGCGCGGCGCAGAACCTGTTCAATGCCTTTTTGGAGATCGCGTTGGAGTGCAATCGGGATGAGTGGATGCTTCGGATGCGCCGCATGGGCTCATGCCCATGCAAGCAGCCGGGGCGTCCAATCGCCCGATTGCACTCCAACCCTTCGGGCAAGTGCCTTTTCGGGCGGTCTGCGGCGTTGCGGCGCTTGTGGATAGCTGGGCTATCCACTGCGCACCGCGCCTTGCATCCCATCCCGAAAGGGCGCTTGCGCGACTCCAAAAAGGCATTGAACAGGTTCTTAGGAGGGAGTTCATGAGCCAACAACAACCATCCGCCGGCGCAGGCGGCCCGATGTCGACCTTCATGCCGCTGAACATCGACGCCCACCCGCTCGAATTCACCGGCAGCGGCGGCGAGTATTTCCGCGTGTGGATCGTCAACGTGCTGCTGTCCATCGTCACCCTGGGCATCTACACGCCCTGGGCCCGGCGCCGCACCGCGCAGTATTTCTACGGCCACACGCTGGTGGCCGGCAGCCCGCTCGAGTTCACCGCGCAGCAGCGCAAGATGGTGATGGGCTTCGTGCTGCTGATGCTGATCACCATCGCCTACCAACTGGCCGTCAACACCGGGCAGGACACGGCCGTGGGCCTGTTCCTGCTCTCGGGCGCGCTGCTGGCGCCCTACATCTGGGCCAGCGCCATGCGCTTTCGGCTGGGCGCCACGCGCTGGCGCGGCCTGCGCCTGCAGTTCACCGCGAGCTGGAAGGAGGTCTACATCGCCAGCTGGCCGGTGTTCGCGCTGGCGCTGGTGTGGTTCTGCGTGTTCTTCGGCATGCAGATGCTCTCGCCCGACCTCGCGCAGGTGCTGGAGGCCGCCGAGGAAGAAGGCGCCAAGCGGACCCTGCCCAGCTTCACCCCCGCCATGGGCGGCCTGTTGGCGCTGGGCCTGGTGCTCACGGTGCTGTGCTTCATCCGCCTCGAATACAACTACAAGAGCCTGCTGGTGCTGCGCGCCCAGGTGGGCGCCGAGCGCGGCCGCTGGAAGCCGGTGTACATGGACTTCGTGAAGGTGTGGCTGGCCACGGTGGCCGTGTTCATCCTGTGCGTGCTGGGCGTCATCGCGTCGATCAGCATCCTCGCGGGCAGCTCCATCGCGCTGCTCGCTGCCAGCAGCGACCGGCTCGGCTTCTGGATGTTCGTGGTGATCTTCGTGGCCATCATCGGCGGGATGTTCCTGCTGTTCCTGGCCTCGGCGCCGGCCCGCGCCTACCGCGAGGCGCGCATGTTCCAGCTGCTGTGGAACAACACCGGCCTGAGCCACGTGGCACGCTTCAAGTGCCACCTGCGCAGCGGCCGCTACGTGGGGCTGCGCCTCAAGAACATGCTGTTCACCCTGCTCACGCTGGGCCTGTACCGGCCGTTCGCGCGCGTCAGCGAATACCGCATGAAGCTCGAATCCGTGACCCTGCACGTCAAGGGCGGCGTGGACCAAGTGGCCGGCGCCATGGTGCGCCACCAGCAGGGCGGCCTGGGCGACGCGCTGGCGGACGCCGCCGGCCTCGATCTGATTGGCTGAGGCCATGCTGCTCCAGGGGCGCTGGTTCGATGGGCTGAGCAGCAAGGCCCGGCCCGTGATGGTGGCCCTGCAGCCCACGCCCCAGGGTCCGTCGCTGGTGCTGCACCCGGTGTCGCAGCCGGGCGCCGGGCCCACCGTCTTCACCTGGAAGCAGGTGGGCTGGCCCGAGGCCTGGAATGAAAACCGCCCGCCGCCCCGCGTGGTGGTGGACCTGCGCGACCACGGCAGCGTGGAGATCGACGCCGTGGCCGACTGGCGCGCCGCGCTGGCCGCCGCGGGCGAGCGCCCCGGCCTGGCCCAGCGCATGCAGACGCGCTGGCCCGTGCTGCTGGGCGTGACGGTGGCCGCCGCCATCGGCCTGACGCTGTTCTACCGCTACGGCACGCCCTGGGCGGCCACGCAGCTCACGCGCTTCGTGCCCATCGGCTGGGAGACCAGCGTGGCCGAGAACGTGCTCCAGCAGATGGACGACGGCACCCTGAAGCCCAGCAAGCTGCCCCCCGCGCGGCAGGCGCAGCTCAAGGCCCGCTTCGACGCCCTGGCGCAGCAGACGCCCGCCGCCCCGCACCGCTACCCCAGCTACCGCCCACCCCTGTCGCTGGAGTTCCGCTCCGGCATGGGCGCCAATGCCTTCGCGCTGCCCGGCGGCAAGATCGTGATGACCGACGGCATCGTCAAGGCCGCCGCCGACAAGGGCCTGCCCGACGATGCCCTGGTGGGCGTGCTGGCGCACGAGATCGGCCACGTGGTGCACCGCCACACCACGCGCATGGTGGTGGAACAGGGCGTACTCAACGTGGGCCTGGGCCTGGCGCTGGGCGACGTGTCGGGCATCGTCTCCACCGGCGCCTCGGTGCTCACGGGCCTGGCCTACAGCCGCAGCCACGAGCGCGAGGCCGACTGCTACGCCATCGCCCTCATGCGCCACGCCGCCCTGCCGACGGCGCCCATGGGCCGGCTGCTGCTGGCCATCGCGCACGACGAAGAGGAAGAGGAGGACGCCCAGAAGAAGAAAAAGACGGCGCAGGGCACGCCCCAGGCTGCGGAGGCCGCCGCCTCCACGGCCAGCGCGCCGGCGCCGCGCAGCAAGGGCCAGGCCCGCAAGGAGGCCGAGGCGCACCCCGTCTGGTCGCTGCTGAGCAGCCACCCGGAGACCGTCCGCCGCGCCAGGGAACTGGAGCAGGGGCACGCGCCGCACTGCTCCTGAATAAATAGCTGCCAGTGCTTTCTGTATAAGCGCTGGAGCCATTTTTTGCTTGAAAAGTGTGAAGCCCGCCGATAAGCCGGATTCTGTGCACTGCGGTTGCCCGCAGCGTGACCGCCATTACTCTGGGCCGGGGGTCGCCCACCCGGCTCGATGCCACCTACCCGCACACTCCGGGGGCCCCGTCAACGTGTGCCTACTTGGTGTTGCTGCGCGTAGAGATTGCCCGTTTCACCTCGGGCGCGAAGCGCCCGAGGTGGCTGCGTCGTGCCGGGCTTGCGCCCGTCACCGTCTGGCTTGCGCCAGCCGCGCCAGCTTGCGCTGGCGAACCGCAGAACACCCCTGGTGGGCACTTCCACGCTCGAACTCGTCTCTGTTGCTCTGATCCTCACCTCACGGTGGACAGCCGTTAGCTGCTACGCTGCCCTGTGCAGTCCGGACGTTCCTCCAGTGCCTGGTTTCCCAGATTGCACCAGTGGCGGTCTGGCGGGCTTCACGGGCGGGATTATCGCGCAGCGCCGGCGCGCATGCCCCCCGCCAGGGGGCTTTCTTCTTACAGCGTTGCGCCCACCTTGCGCAGCTCGGCGATCTGCGGGGCCTTGGGCAGCCACATCTTGTCGAAGGCTTCGATGGTGGGCTTGGGGTCGTAGCCGCTGTCGTTCTTGTAGGCGATGCCGGTCTGCTTGAACTTGCCGATCAGGTCCGCCTCGGTGGTCACGATGTCGTTGATCTGCGCCGTGAGCGCCTTCTCGACGAGGCCGCGCACCAGGTCTTTGTCCTTGGCGTCCAGCGTCTGCCAGATGCGGCCCGAGACCAGCGGCGCGAAGGGCATGAACAGGGCGTTCATGGGCAGCAGGCTCTTGGCGACCTTGTCGAAGCGCTGGTTCCACGAGAACTCGATGTCCGCCTCCAGCCCGTCCACCTGGCCGTTGGTCATGGCGTCGAACACGGCGGGCGTGGGGATGGGCGTGGGCGCGGCGCCCAGCAGTTGGTAGAAGTCGCGGTACACGGGCGTGGGGTTGATGCGCAGCTTCATGCCCTTCAAGTCCGCCGGGCTGTTGATGTCGCGCGTGGCAAACACCACGCGCATGCCGGTAATGCCCCAGCCCAGGCCGATGGTGCCCGTCTCGCGCGGCAGCACGTCCAGCAGCTTGAGGGCGGCGGGCGTGCGCACCAGCTTGGCGACGGCGGGCGTGGAACGCACCAGGTACGGCGCGTTGATCGCCGCCACCGAGCTCACGCGCGAGCCCAGCTCGGCCGCCTGGATCCAGCCCATGTCGAGCGCGCCCGACTGGAGCTGCTGCATCATGGCCGACTCGTTGCCGAGCTGGCCCGAGTGGAACACGGTGACGGACAGGCGGCCGTTGGTGGCCTTCTTCAGCTCCTCGCCAAAGGCCAGCGCGGCGCGGTTCCACGAATGGCCCGCCGGGGTGATCAGCCCCAGGCGGAATTCACGCGCCGACTGCGCGCGCACGAAGGTGGGCAGCGCGATCGGGCTGGCGGCGGCGCTGGCGGCACCCAGCGATTGGACGAAACGGCGGCGGGACAGCATGGACATGGTGGCAAGCTCCTGGTGAGGTGGGTGGTGGAAACGGGGGGAAGGCGGCTACTTGACGAGGCTGGTGGAGAGCGCCGGGAAGATCGACAGCAGCACCAGCGCGACGCAGCAGATGATGAAGAACGGCAGCGTGACGACGAACATCTTTCCGGGCTTGGCCCCGGTCACCGCCGCCGCGACGAAGAAGCACAGGCCCACGGGCGGCGACATCAGCCCCAGCACGAGGTTGATGACCACCACCACGCCGAAGTGGATGGGGTCGATGCCATAGACGCCCACGGCCACCGGCAGCAGGATGGGCACGGTCATGATGAGGCCCGGGATGCCGTCGATGACGGTGCCGATGATGAGCAGGATCACGTTGGCCAGCAGCAGGAACATGACCGGGCTGTCGGTCAGCGTCTGCAGCCAGGCGGCCACCATCTGCGGCATCTTTCCGTAGATCAGCAACCACGAGAACACGGCGGCGGCCGCCACCAGGAAGAGCACGATGGCCGCATAGATGGCCGAGCGCAGCAGGATGTCCGGCAGCATGCGCCAGTGGAATTCGCGCGTGACGTAGCGGCCCACCAGCGCGGCGGCCAGCGCGCCCACGGCGGCGGCCTCGGTGGGGTTGGCCAACCCCCCGACGATGGAGCCGACCACGATGATGGGAATCGACAGCGTGGGGCTGGCGCGCAGCACGATGGACGCGCGCTCGCGCAGCGTGCGGCGCTCGCTGCGCGGGTAGTTGTAGACCATGCCCATGCAGGCGATGACAATGAAGAACAGCAGCGTGAGCAGGATGCCCGGGATGATCCCGGCGATCAGCATGTCGCCCACCGACACCTGCGCGAGCACGCTGTAGACCACGAACATGACCGAGGGCGGGATGATGGAGCCCAGCATGCCGCCATACACCGTCAGGCCCGCGGCGAAGGTCTTGTCGTAGCCCTTCTTCTCCATCTCGGGCACCATGGTCTGCGCCATCACCGCCACCTGCGCGGTGGCCGATCCGATGATGGACGAGACGAAGGCGTTGGCGAGGATGTTGACGTAGGCCAGCCCGCCCTTGACGGAGCCGATGAAGGCCATCGCCAGCTCCACCAGCCGCCGCGTGATGCCGCCGCTGTTCATGATCTCGCCGATCAGGATGAACAGCGGGATGGCGATGAGGCCGTAGCTGTCCACCCCGCCGAACATCTGCGTGGGGAAAGACTGCAGCAGCACCGTGTTGCCGTTGGCGAAGATGTAGGCCAGACCCGCGAGGCACAGGCAGATGCCGATGGGCACGCCCACCATCATCACGACGAGGAAGAAGATGGATGTGAGCATGTCAGTTCACCATTTCAGGGCTGGCTACTGGGAATTCGGGGAAGCGCGCGCGGGGCGCCAGCGACAGGTCTTCGAGCAGGTTGGCCGTGGCGTGCAGCGTCATGTTGAGCGCGAACAGGGGCAGCACCATCTGCAGCGCCCACACGGGCCACTCCAGCGTCTGCGTGCGCTCGGTGTAGAGAAAGTTGAAGGTCTCGGCGGCGAATTCCTTCGCGTCGAAGCCGTGGCGCGCCAGGGTCATCGGGTCCAGCCACAGCCAGCACATGGCGATCATGGCGAGGCCGAAGGCCAGCACGCCCCCGGTGGCGATGGCGCGGGCGATGCGCACGCCGCGCGGGCTGAGCTTTTCGGTCAGCATGCCCACCGAGAAGTCCAGCCGCAGCCGCGTCATGAGGGACGCGCCGATGAAGGTCAGCCACACCACGGCATAGACCGACGCTTCGTCGATCCAGTAGATGGGCACGCCCGAATACCGGGTGACGACGTTGAGCAGCACCAGCAGGACCAGCAGCAGCATCAGGCCGGACAGCGCGTAGCGCTCCACGCGCAGCACGGCGCGCGACGCGGCCAGCAGCCAGCGCACGGGAAGGGAGGGGACGGAGGGGGCGGAGGGCATAAGGTGGTCCTTCAGGCCAGTGCGGAAATCTCGTCGAACAGCGCGCGCGGCACGCGCACGCCTTCGCGCAGGCTGCGTTCGCGGGCGGCGTAGCGGCGCTGCGAAGGCAGGCGCGCACCCTGGATGGTGATGGCGTCGAACATCGCCTCGGCCCGCGCCTGGTGCGGTGCGGGGTCGCCGCCCGAGAGGCGCGCCGGGTCGAAGGCCAGCACCAGCTCGCCATGGCAGGGCGTGGCGCCCGCTCCCGCGTCGAAGTCCAGCGACTCGCGGCTCGTCCAGTCGCCGATGAGCGCGCCCGCCATCAGCTCCACCATGGCCGACAGGGCCGAGCCCTTGTGGCCGCCAAAGGCCAGCATGGCACCCTGGGCGACGGCCACCGGGTCGGTGCTGGGGTGGCCCTGCGCGTCCACGCCCGCGCCCTCGGGCAGCGGCGTGCCCGCACGGCGGTGCAGCTCCAGGTCGCCGCGCGCGATGGCGCTGGTGGCGAAGTCGAACACGAAGGGATCGCGCCCCGGGCGCGGCCAGCCGAAAGCGATGGGGTTGGTGCCGAACACCGGCGCGCGCCCGCCCGCCGGGGCCACCCAGGCATGGCTGGGCGTGAGCGCCAGCGCGGCAAGGCCATGGTCGGTGACGGCTTCCACCTCGGGCCACAGGGCCGAGAAGTGGAAGCAGTGGTTCACCGCCAGCGCCGCCAGCCCGTGCGTGCGCGCCGCCGCGACGAGGTGCGGCAAACCGCGCTCGAACGCCAGCGGCGAGAAGCCGAAGCCCGCGTCCACCCGCACCACCGGCCCGCCCGTGGCGTGCACCACGGGCTCGGCATCCAGCCGCACGCGGCCCTGGCTGGCGCGCACGGTGTGGGCGCAGCTCAGCAGGCGGTAGACGCCGTGCGACGCGCAGGCGTCGCGCTGCCCCGCCGCGATCACGCGGGCCATGGCCTGGGCGTGCGGGGCGGTCAGGCCCAGCGCTTCGAGCGCACGCACGCACAGCGTCTGCAGCTCGGCCAGGGGGATGAGTACGTCGTCCGTGTGCGCCATGGCGGGGGCTCTCAGCGGCAGGGACGGGTGGCGGCGGCCTTCTCGACCATGGCAATGATCTCGGCCCGGCGCGCGCCGGTGAGCGGCATGCGCGGCATGCGCACGCGCTCGTTACCGCGGCCCATGATCTGCTCGGCCAGCTTGATGGTCTGCACCAGGTCGTGCTCGGCGTCCAGGTGCAGCAGGGGCATGAACCAGCGGTAGATGCGGCGCGCCTCGTTCCAGTCGCCGCGCTCGGCGGCGGCCACGAGCTGCACCGATTCCTGCGGGAAGGCGCTGGTCAGGCCGGAGACCCAGCCCTTGGCGCCCAGCATCAGCCCTTCCAGCGCCACGTCGTCCAGCCCCGCGAACACGTCGAAGCGGTCGCCGAAGGCGTTGATGAGGTCGGTGAAGCGGCGCGAGTCGGGCGCGCTTTCCTTCACGGCCTGGATGTTGGGCACGTCGGCCAGCTGCGCCAGCACCTCGTTGGTGATGGTCACGCGGTACGCGGGCGGGTTGTTGTAGAGCATGATGGGCAGCGAGGTCGCCTGCGCCACGGCCTTGAAGTGCGCCACCAGCTCCGCGGGCTTGGGTACGTAGACCATGGCGGGCAGCACCATCAGGCCGTCGGCGCCGAGCTTCTCGGCGTCCTGCGCGTAGGCGACGGCGCGGCGCGTGTCCAGCTCGGACACGCCGGTGACCACGGGCACGCGGCCCTTGACCGTCTCGACGGCGGCCTTGAGCACGGTGCGCTTTTCCTCGGCGTCCAGCGAGTTGTTCTCGCCGCAGGTGCCCAGGATGATGAGGCCGGTCACCCCGTCGTTGACCAGCGCGTCCTGCACGCGCTGGGTGGCGTCGATGTCGATCGACAGGTCTTCGTTGAACTGCGTGGTGGCGGCAGGGAAGACGCCGCGCCATCCGGTGTTGCTCGTCATGGTGATTCCTTGGATCTGCAAAAAGTGGTGGAAGAAAAAGTGTTCAGCGGTCCGGGGAGCGAGCGGCTTTTCCGTCCAACCCGCAGCCTCTAAATGTTTTATAAATATATTTAAGATATCTTTTGTTGTCTAGTAGCGAAAACCATGCCATCGCCCGGCCGCGATTGGAGGGCCTGCCAGACAGGGAAGATTTCTGGAGAAATCCAGAGGAATCAATGGGTTACGCACTCCTCCAACCCACCCGGGGCCGCAGCATGGCGCCCGCGATGCCGGGCGGAGCGCACTGCGCTGGTGCTGTGGTGCCACATGGCCGTGCGGCGCGGGACCTGTCCGACAATGGGGGCTTCCCTTCCTGACACACAGTTTTTGGAGATGCCATGAAAGCCCTGAACATCCTGCAGACCATCGGCAACACCCCGCACGTGCGCATCAACCGCCTGTTCGGCCCGGGGGCCAACGTGTGGATCAAGTCCGAGCGCAGCAACCCCGGCGGTTCGGTCAAGGACCGCATCGCGCTGGCGATGGTGGAAGACGCCGAGAAGTCGGGCGCACTGCAGCCCGGCGGCACCATCATCGAGCCCACCTCGGGCAACACCGGCATCGGCCTGGCGCTGGTGGCGGCCGTCAAGGGCTACAAGCTGATCCTGGTGATGCCCGACAGCATGAGCATCGAGCGCCGCCGCCTCATGCTGGCCTACGGCGCGCAGTTCGACCTGACGCCGCGCGAGAAGGGCATGAAGGGCGCCATCGCCCGTGCGCAGGAGCTGCAGGCGCAGACGCCGGGCGCGTGGATTCCCCAGCAGTTCGAGAACCCGGCCAACATCGAGGTGCACGAGCGCACCACGGCGCAGGAGATCCTGGCCGACTTCCCCGAGGGCTTCGACGTCCTGATCTCCGGCGTGGGCACGGGCGGGCATCTGTCGGGCGTGGCCCGCGTGCTGAAGGCGAAGTTTCCCAACCTCAAGGTGTTCGCGGTGGAGCCCACGGCCTCGCCCGTGATCTCGGGCGGCCAGCCCGCGCCCCACCCCATCCAGGGCATCGGCGCGGGCTTCATCCCGAAGAACCTGGACACCAGCGTGCTCGACGGCGTGATCCAGGTCGAGGCCGAGCCCGCCCGCGAATACGCCCGCCGCTGCGCGCGCGAAGAAGGCATGCTGGTGGGCATCTCCTCGGGTGCCACGCTGGCCGCGATCGCGCAGAAGCTGCCCGAGCTGCCGGCCGGCAGCAGGGTGCTGGGCTTCAACTACGACACGGGCGAGCGCTACCTGTCCGTGGAAGGCTTCCTGCCCGCCTGACCGCTTCGATTCCGTCGGGCCAGCACAGCCCGACGGCCCGCCGTCCTACAGAGGCGGCGGGCCCTGGCCGGAACAATCGCATGACGATGGATTCCATGGCCCGCTCCCTTCCCCAGCCCATCGCGTTCAAGGTGCTCACCGTGAACGTGCACAAGGGCTTCACCACCTTCAACCGCCGCTTCATCCTGCACGAGCTGCGCGAGGCCGTGCGCGAGGTGGGCGCCGACCTCGTGTTCCTGCAGGAGGTGCTGGGCACGCACCACCGGCACGCGAGCCGCCTGGCGAACTTCCCGCAGGTGCCGCACTACGAATTCCTGGCCGACACGATCTGGTCGCAGTACGCCTATGGCCGCAACGCGGTGTACGACAACGGCGACCACGGCAACGCGCTGCTGTCCAAGTTCCCGATCACGCACTACGAGAACCACGACATCTCCATTGCCGGCCCCGAGCGGCGCGGCATGCTGCACTGCGTGCTGCAGCCACCCGGCCACCACCTGCCCGTGCACGCGGTCTGCGTGCACCTGGGCCTGCAGGAGTCGCACCGCCGCAAGCAGCTGGAGCGCGTGTGCGAGCTACTGAGCACCTTCCCGCGCGAAGAGCCCGTGGTGCTGGCCGGCGACTTCAACGATTGGCGCCACCGCGCGCATGCCATCCTGCACCGCGGCGCGGGCCTGCGCGAGGTGTTCGTGCAGGCCTTCGGGCGCGCGGTGCGCACCTTCCCCGCGTCCATGCCGCTGCTGGCGCTGGACCGCATCTACGTGCGCAACGCCGCCGTGCATTCGCCGCTGGCCCTGCCCAGAAAGCCCTGGGACAAGCTCTCGGACCACGCGCCGCTGGCGGCGGAGATCCTGCTGTGAAACACCGTGCCAATCCCTTCGTCCCGCCCCGCTCCTCCCGCTGGGTGCCGGGCAACCAGTTCGAGCTGCTGGAGAACGGCGAGGAGTTCTTCCCCCGCGTGTTCGACGCCGTCGCGCAGGCGCGGCGCGAGGTGATGCTGGAGACTTTCATCCTGTTCGAGGACAAGATCGGCCAGCAACTGCACGCCGCTCTGCTCGCAGCGGCCCGGCGCGGGGTGGAGGTGCACGTGCTGGTGGACGGCTTCGGCTCGCCCGACCTGTCCGACGGCTTCATCGGCAGCCTGGTGGAGGCGGGCGTGCGCTTTCGCATCTTCGACCCGAGCCGCCGCTTCCTGGGCCAGCGGCTCAACCTGCTGCGCCGCATGCACCGCAAGATCGTGGTGGTGGACGGGGAGCTGGGCTTCATCGGCGGCATCAACTACTCGGCCGACCACGTGGCGGACTTCGGCCCCGAGGCCAAGCAGGACTATGCCGTGGCGGTACGCGGCCCCATCGTCGCGCAGATGCACCACTTCACGCGCGAAGCCGTGCTGGACCGGGCCGAGCGCCGGCAGCAGCAGCAACAAAAACAGCAGGCCCGCCGCCAGGGCGGCATCCTGGGCCGACCCTACGCGGGCACCGCCCACGCGATGTTCGTGACGCGCGACAACCGCCAGCACACCAGCGACATCGAGCGCCACTACCGCGTGGCGCTGCGCTCGGCGCGCCAGCGCGTGGTCATCGCCAACGCCTACTTCTTCCCGGGCTACCGCTTCATCCGCGAGATGCGGCGCGCGGCGCGGCGCGGCGTGGACGTGCGGCTGATCCTGCAGGGCCAGCCCGACATGGCCATCGCGCGCACGGCCGCCAGCATGCTCTACGACCACCTGCTGCGCGCCGGCGTGCGCATCTACGAATACTGCGACCGGCCACTGCATGGCAAGGTGGCGCTGGTGGACGACGAGTGGTCCACCGTGGGCTCCAGCAACCTCGACCCGCTGAGCCTGTCGCTGAACCTGGAGGCCAACGTGGTCATCCGGGACCGGGGTTTCAACGCCCACCTCCACCGCCGGCTGGCGCACCTCATGGAGAACAGCTGCCGCCAGATCGACGCCCCGGCCCCCGGGCGCTTCGACGGCATCCGGCTGCTGCGCAGCTACGTGGTGTTCCATCTGATGCGCTGGTTCCCCACCTGGGCGGGCTGGCTCCCGCGGCACGAGCCCACCATCACCATGGTGGGCGAGGCGGCTCCCGCGCCGCCGCCCGCCCGCGCCGCAGACGGGGCCGCAGGGGCCGCCGATGCGGGCGTGGCAGCCTAGCGGCGCGGCAACCGGTGCGCCGCCGAAGGGCTGGCGCGGCATGGCGCAGCGGCCCTGGTGGCCCTGGCTCACGCGCGGCGTGGCGGCGGCGTTTTTCGCCGTGGTGGCCTGGCTCATCCTGCACCAGGCGCGCACGGTGGACTGGCCCGCCGTAGGGCAGGCGCTGCAGGCCCTGTCCGCCGGCGTGCTGGCCATGGCGGGCGTGCTGGCGCTGGCCAGCCACTGCACCTACGGCACGTTCGACTGGGTGGGCCGCGACGTAAGCGGCCACCGCCTGGGCCGCGCCGCCACGCTGGGCATCGCCATGACCAGCTACCCCTTCACGCTCAACCTGGGCTCGCTCATCGGCGGCGTGGGCGTGCGCTACCGGCTGTATGCGCGGCGCGGCGTGGACCCGGGCACCATCGGCCAGGTGGTGGGCACCAGCATCGTCACCAACTGGCTGGGCTACCTGCTGCTGGCCGCCGTCTTGCCGTGGCTGTGGCAGCCGCCTGCCGTGGCGGGCTGGACGGCCGCGCCGTGGCACTGGCGCGTGGGCGGCGCGCTGCTGGGCTGCCTGCCGCTGGCCTACGTGCTGCTGTGCGCCCTGCGCGCGGGCCGCGCGCTCACGCTGCGGGGCCATGCGTTTCCGCTGCCGCGCTGGCCCGTGGCCCTGTGGCAGGTGACCGTGTCGGCCGCCAACTGGATGCTGATGGGCGCCGCGCTGTGGACGGTGCTGCAGGGCCAGGTGCCCTACCCCGCCGCCCTGGCCACCGTGCTGCTGGGTGCCGTGGCCGGGCTGGTGCTGCGCGTGCCCGCCGGCCTGGGCGTGCTGGAGGCCGTGGGCGTGGCGCTGCTCGCGTCGCCCCCGCTCAGTTCCGCCCAGGTGCTGGCGGCGCTGCTGGCCTACCGGGCGCTGTACTACTTCGGGCCGCTGGTGCTGGCGGCGCTGGCCTTCGGCGCGGCGGAGCTGCGCTGGCGCCGGCAGGAAGAAGTTTCAAGCAGAAACGGCCTCTAGCGCTTATCCAGCAAGCGCTGACAGCTATCAATTTAATATTGGACCAAGCGCCGTGAAGATGAATCACGGCCCCGCCACGGGCATCAGAAGCTGCCACGCAGCGTCAGCGTGAAGTTGCGCGGCTTGCCGTAGATGTTGTATGCGCCCAGTATCCCCGCGCGCTCCAGGTAGCTCCGGTCAAACAAGTTACCGATCATCAGCGTGGCATCCCATTGCCGGTTGATGCGGTAGCCCGCCTTGGCCGAGACGGTGGCGTAGCCGCCCTGGTACGGATAGAGCGTGCTGAAGGCATAGCGGCTGCTCGCATAGACGCCGGCGCCGAAGGTCCAACCCTCCAGCGCGCCGCCGAGGATGGACGTGCCGGGACGGTACTGCGTCCAGAACTTGAACAGATGCTCCGGCATGTTGGCGTTGGCCACCTGGTTCTCGGTGTCTACGCTGGCCGCGCGCAGTACCTTGGTCTGCGTGCGCGTGTAGCTGGCCGAGACGTCCCAGCCGCGCGCCGGGCTGCCCGAGACCTCGGCCTCCCAGCCCTGGCTCTGCCACAGGCCCGCGGCCACGGAGCAGGAGCCGGTGCCTGAACTGCCGCAGACGGCGTGCGCGGGATCGGGGTCGATGATCGAGCGGTTCTCGTCGCGAATGCGGAACAGCGCGACCGAGGCGTTGAGCCGGCCGTCGAAGAATTCGCCCTTGGCACCGACCTCGGTTTGCCAGCCGGTGCGTGGCTTGAGCGCCTGCCGGTTGTGGTCGAGGTCGCTCTGCGGCTCGAAGATTTCGGCATAGCTGCCGTAGAGCGCGACCTGCCGGGTCACGTCCCAGAGCACCCCGCCGAAAGGCGTGAACCTGCCGTCCGCCTTGGCCGCGCTGACGTTCCAGTCGGTCGGCACCGTGACCCCTCGGCTCTTGGTTCGGTAGTCGGACCAGCGGCCGCCGAGCACGAAGGTCCAGGCGTCGGCCGGACGGATGTGCGCATGGCTGTAGAAGCCCGCGCGTGCCGTGCGGTACTGTGTCTGGTTGCCGTCGGCGGGAATCCAAGCGCTGAAGTCATGGTTGTTCAGCAGATCCCACCCCGAGCCACGCCCCCACGGGGCGGCGCCCATGGTGGTGTTGCTTTCGAGGCGGTCGTAGCCGAAGGTCAGCCTGTGCGTGCGGCCGAAAAGCTGCACCGGGCCGGTGACGTTCACGTCGAACGACCTGTCGGTAGAGTCATAACGGTCGTTTCCGGTCAGGTAGTTGCCCAACCCCGTGGAAACGTCGATGGCACTGGTGCCATAGCCGATGAGATACGTCCGTTCCAGGCCCACCTGGCTGTAGCCGCCCTTCAGGCGCCAGCCATCGTTGAACCGGTGTTCCAGGTCGATACCCAGATCCGTCTGCTGGGTGCGCATGAGGTGGTCGTAGCCCACGAAGGATGAGCGCGCGGGCAGGCTGCCGTCGCTGTAGCGCGGCAGCCCCCAGAACGGCGTGTGGCGGCGGTGGCTGTAGGAGGCCGACAGGCCCAGCGTGGTCGCGGGCGTCAGGTCATAAGCCAGCACACCGTAGAACAGCTTGGCCTGGTCGGTCGCCACGTCGTAGAACTTGTGTTCGTCCTGCCAGGCGAGCACGGCGCGGCCGCGCAGCGTGCCCTCGACGTTGAGCGGACCCGTGGCGTCGATCTCGGTGTAGTACTGGTCCCAGGAGCCGACCGACAGGCGTGCCGAAACAGCCGGATCGTGGCGCGGGCGCTTCTTGACATAGTTGATCACGCCGCCGGGCTCGCCGTTGCCGCTCAGCAGGCCGCCGGGGCCTCGCAATACCTCGATGCGGTCGTACATGGCCAGCGCGGGCAGCGAAGAGGCATAGCGGCCGTTGCTGCTGGTACTCAGCACTCCGTCGATCTGTGGGCTCATGCGATAGCCCCGGCTCAGGAAGACCGGCTCGCCCGCGAAGCCGGTGGCGATGACTCCAGTCACCTGGTCCATGGCGGCATCGACTGTCGTCAGCCCTTGGTCGTCCATCTGCTGGCGGGTAAGGACGCTCACCGACTGCGGTATCTCGCGCAGCGACTGCACCCCCTTGAACAGCGTGGCACCGCGTGCGGCATAGGAGCCGGTGCCGTCGGTCTCGGCACTGCGCTCGGCGTCGGCGGTCACGGTCACCTCGCGCAATGTCGTCGCAGTGGCCGAAGGCGCCGCAGGCACGGCAGCCGCGCGCCGCACCGTGAGGACCCCGCTGCCGGTGCGCACCAGTTCCAGCCCCGTACCCGCCAGGGCCTGCCGCAGCGCGGCCTCGGGCGCAAGGCTGCCGCGCACCGGCGCGGCGGTGACGCCGCGCGCCAGTTCGGCATCCACGGAGATGCGCGCGCCGCTGTCGCTGGCGATGCGGGCGACGGTGGCGTTCAGTGGCTGGGCCGGCAGGTCGTAGGCACGCGCGGCGGCCTCTTGCGCGGCGGCGGGGGCGGCGGCCAAGGCCAGGCAGATGGCCGCCGCAGATAGCTGCGACCGGGAGGAGATAACAGGGGACATGGTGGCTTTCGGTCAGGAGGTTGGAGAAGGAGCGGAGCGAAACAGCGCTCTCCTCCTGCATGAGCCACGGGACAGAAAAAGTGACACCAGCCACACCCGAATACCAGCCGGCGGGCGAACAGGACGGATCAGCCGCGCCGCTCGATGCGCACCAGCCAGCCCCCCGTGTACACATGTACGTCGATCGGCAGCGTCTCGGCTAGCGCCTGCAGGCTGGCATCGGTGTCCGCCAGGGAGTAGCTGCCCGACACGCGCAGCCGGGCCGCGTCGGGCGCGATGCGGATGAAGCCGTGCCGGTAGGGACGCAGCGCCTGCACCACGTCGGCCAGGGGCAAGTCCTGCGCCACCAGCAGGCCGCGCTGCCAGTCGGCGGCGGCCAGCGCACCGGCGCCCGGCGACACGGCCTCGATGCGCCCGGCGTCGAACCACGCCGCCTCCCCCGCGTGCAGCACATGGCGTTGCAGGCCGTTCGCCGTGGCCACCTCCACGCTGTGCTCCAGCACCACGGCCAGGCTGCGGCCGGCGGACTGACGCACCATGAAGCGCGTGCCCAGCGCCCGCACGCTGCCCTGCGCGGTGTGCACCACGAACGGCGCCGCGCCGCCCGGCCGGGCCCGCACGCTGGCGATCAGCTGCCCCTCGCGCAGCTGCACGCTGCGCTCGGCGGCGGTGAAGGCCACGTCGGCGGAGGTGCGCGCGTCCAGCAGCAGCGTGCTGCCGTCGGCCAGCATGTGGCTGCGGCGTTCGGCCGTAGCGGTGTGCAGGTTGGCGCCCCAATCGGGTACAAGGCCGGCGTGCCGCCCCGTCCATGCTGCTCCCAGGCCCACGCCAGCGACGCCCAATGCGCCGCGCAGCAGGCGCCGGCGCTGGGTGGCGCGCGCGGCCGCCAGGCCCAGCGCGCCATTCACCGCGTCCGCCGCGCCGGGGCGCACGGCGGACGCGCCGCCGAATGCCTGGCCTACGGCACCGGCCAGGCGTTGCCAAGCTTCGCGGTGGGCCGGGTCGGCCGCCAGCCAGGCGGCGAACGCCTGGTGCTCGGCGGCGGTGGCCTCGCCGGAGCGCAGCTCCACCATCCAGCCGATGGCGGCCGCCTGCACGTCGGAAGGAGTGGAGGCTGTGGCGGCCATCGCCGTCAGGCTCCGTCCAGCGCATGCAGGCATTGCTGCAGCCCCTGCGCCATGTATTTGCGCACCATGCTGGCGGACACGCCGAGCCGCTCGGCGATCTCCGCATAGGTCAGGCCGTCGAGCTGGCTCAGCAGAAAGGCCTGGCGCGCCCTGGGCGAGAGCCCGTCGAGCGCCTGCGCGATGCGTTCCAGTGATTCGAGCCACAGGGCGCGCTCCTCGGGCGAGGGCGCGAAGGTTTCGGGTGCCAGCGCCAGGCTGTCGATCCAGGCGCGCTCCAGGTCGCGGCGGCGCCAAAACTGCAGCAGGATGCTCTTGGCCACCGTGGTGAGGTAGGCGCGCGGCTCCTGCAGCGCCTGCACGCGGCGGTAGCCGATGACGCGCGCGAAGGCTTCCGAGGCCACGTCCTCCGCCTCGGCCGTGTTGCGCAGACGCTGGCGCAGCCGGCCCAGCAGCCAGCCGTGGTGGTCGGTGAACAGGGAGGCGGCAGCAGCGGAATCGGCGGCAGAGAGTGGCGGCTGGGACATGGGAAAGCCACGAAAAGGGAGGCTATTAAATAAGAATTATTTGCAATTATAGAAAGCGTGCGCAGCGCCCCTGCCGCCTCATTTATGATCCCGATCCCCCCGACATTGCTCTCCGCCCGATCGACACGGGCCCGCAAGACCATGATCCGCCTGTCCGAAATCCGCCTGCCCTTCACGGCAGCCGAGAACCCCGAAGCGCCGCTGCGCGCCGCCGCCGAGAAACTGATGGGCCTGGCCCCGGCGGACATCGCCCACCTCCACGTCTTCAAGCGCAGCTTCGACGCGCGCAAGGCCGACCTGCTGGCGGTGTACATCGTCGACCTCGCCCTGGCCCGGCCCGAACAGGAGGCCGCGCTGCTGGCCCGGTTCGCGGGCAACCCGCACATCCAGCCCACGCCCGACATGGCCTGGCACCCCGTGGGCCAGGCGCCCGCCGAACTGCCTTTGCGCCCCGTGGTGGTGGGCTTCGGCCCCTGCGGTATCTTCGCGGCGCTGGTGCTGGCGCAGATGGGCTTCCGGCCCATCGTGCTGGAGCGCGGCAAGACGGTGCGCGAGCGCACCAAGGACACCTGGGGCCTGTGGCGCAAACGCGAGCTGCATGCCGAGAGCAACGTGCAGTTCGGCGAGGGCGGCGCGGGCACGTTCAGCGACGGCAAGCTCTACAGCCAGATCAAGGACCCGCGCCACCTGGGGCGCAAGGTGATGCACGAGTTCGTCAAGGCCGGCGCGCCCGAGGAAATCCTGTACGTGGCGCACCCGCACATCGGCACCTTCAAGCTCGTGAAGGTGGTGGAGAACCTGCGCGAGCAGATCATCGCGCTGGGCGGCGAGGTGCGCTTCGAGCAGCGTGTGACGGACGTGGTGATCGAGGACGGCCCGACACACCGCCTGCGCGGCCTGAAGGTGCTGGACCAGCAGACCGGCGAAATCACCGAGCTGCGCGCCGACCACGTGGTGATGGCCCTGGGCCACAGCTCGCGCGACACCTTCGCCATGCTGCACGAGCGCGGCGTGGCCATGGAGGCCAAGCCGTTTTCCATCGGTTTCCGCATCGAGCACCCGCAGGGCGTGATCGACCGCGCGCGCTGGGGCCGCCACGCCGGCCACCCGCTGCTGGGCGCGGCCGACTACAAGCTGGTGCACCATGCCGCCAACGGGCGCGCGGTCTACAGCTTCTGCATGTGCCCCGGCGGCACGGTGGTGGCCGCCACCAGCGAGCCGGGCCGCGTGGTCACCAACGGCATGAGCCAGTATTCGCGCAACGAGCGCAATGCGAATGCCGGCATGGTGGTGGGCATCGACCCGCGCGACTACCCCACGGACGCCGCCGCGTTCGAAACCCACCTGGGCCGCACCTACGGCGTGGAGGCAACGCCCGCGGGCAGCTTCCACCCGCTGGCGGGCATCGTGCTGCAGCGCCAGTTGGAATCCAACGCCTTCGTGCTCGGCGGGCGCGACTACAGCGCGCCGGGGCAGCTGGTGGGCGAGTTCATCGCGGGCAAGCCTTCGAAGCAACTCGGCGATGTGGAGCCCTCCTACAAGCCCGGCGTGGCCCTGGGCGACCTGCACGCCGCCCTGCCCGGCTACGCCATCGAGGCGCTGCGCGAGGCGCTGCCGGCGTTCGGCCGCAAGATCAAGGGCTTCGACATGCACGACGCGGTGCTGACCGGCGTGGAGACGCGCACCTCGTCGCCGCTCAAGATCGGGCGCGGGGAGAACCTGCAGAGCCTGAACACGCCGGGCCTGTACCCGGCGGGCGAAGGGGCGAGCTACGCGGGCGGCATCCTGTCGGCCGGCGTGGACGGCATCAGAGTCGGCGAGGCGGTAGCGCGCAGCCTGCTGGGCGCTACCGCCTAGCGCCTTCTTACTTGCGCTGCAAGAAGTCCACAGCCAGCGCTGCCAAGGTGCGGGCGCCCACCGGCAGCTGGTCTTCGTCGATGTCGAACAGCGGCGAGTGGTTGGACGGCGCCGTTTTGAAATCCTTGCCCTTGGGTGGCGCACCGAGGAAATAGAAGAAGCCCGGCGCCACCTTCTGGAATTCCGAGAAGTCTTCCGAGCCGCTCACCTTGGGGATGATCATGGCTTTGCCGCCCGACGCCAGCTTGAGCGCGGGCAGCGAAGCTGCCGTCAGCTCGGCGGGGTTGGTGGTCACAGGGTAGGCCACGGGACCGAAACGCACCTTGGCCTTGGCGCCGCTGGAGGCGGCGATCGATTCGGCCGTGGTGGTGATGCGCTTGAGCGCTTCCTGGCGCATGCCTTCGTCGAACGTGCGCAGCGTGCCCAGCATCTCCACGCTGTCGGGGATGATGTTGTAGCGCGTACCACCCTGGATCTGCCCAATGGTGATGACCGCCGGCTCCTGGCTGATGTTGAGCTGGCGGCTCACCACCGTCTGCAGCCCCAGCACCACCTGGCTGGCCGCCACCACCGGGTCGACCGCGTTCCAGGGCGACGAGCCATGGCCGCCGCGCCCTTCCACCTCGATGCGAATGTTGTCCGAGCCGGCCATCAGCGGGCCGCTGCGGTAGCCCACCACACCCGACGGCAGATTGGCCGTGATGTGCAGGCCGTAGATGGCCTGCACGTCTTTCAGCGCGCCCTCTTCCACCATGGCCTTGGCGCCAAAGCTGGGCACCTTGCCGTTCGCATCGGGCTCCACCGGCGCGCCTTCTTCGGCAGGCTGGAAGATGAATTTGACCGTGCCGGGCAACTGGGCCTTCATGCCCGCCAGCGCCTCCGCCGCGCCCATCAGCATGGCGACGTGGGCATCGTGCCCGCAGGCGTGCATCACGGGCACTTCCTTGCCCAGGTAGTTCGCCTTGGCCTTGCTGGCAAACGGCAAGCCGGTGTTCTCAGGCACGGGCAGCGCATCCATGTCGGCGCGCAGAGCCACCACCTTGCCGGGCAGGCCGCCCTTGAGCGTGCCCACCACGCCGGTGCCGCCCACGTTGGTCTGCACGTCCATGCCCAGCTTTTTGAGGTGCTCGGCCACGAGCTTGGCGGTGCGCACTTCCTGACCCGAGAGTTCGGGGTGGGCGTGGATGTCTCGGCGCCAGTTGACCATCTTGGGCGCCACGGCGTTCACGGCAGTGTCGATGGTTTGAAGGCCGGCGGCGTCCAGGGCTTGAGCCTGGACGGACGATGCGAACGTCAGCCCGCTGAGAAGCAGGCCAGTGGCCAACGAAATGGCAGAAAGGGGTTTGTGCATGAGGCAGATCCGTGCAGAAAGTGAAAACAAAAAAGGAACGCAGCAAAAAACGCACGCTCATGCTAAGAGCCCACCCCACGCTACAGACAAGCGAAAATGGCCAACCACAGAGCCAATATCGCCATGCCCCGTTCTTCTGTCCTGTCTGCGACGGCACCGGTTTTTCGCATCGACATCCCGCTGCTGCCTGAATCGGCGGTGGGCAACGCGCTGCAGTTCATCGACCTTTTGCGCAGCGCCAACCTGCTGGCCGGTTTGCGGGGAGGTGCAGGCTCACCCCGCCTGGCCTGGCGGCTGCTGAATTCCCAGGGCCAGCACCTGCCACAACAACCGGGCCCACTGGCGGCCTACACGCCGCCCACGGCGGCACCGGCCGACGGCCCTGCATTGGCCTGGTTCATCCCCTCGTTCCACGCGGCAGACATCCCGGCCATCCGCGATGTGGCGTCGCGCCACCGGGCCCTCTCGCGCCAGATCGGCATTGCGCTGGATGCCGGGCACAAAGTGCTCACCGTGGGCAACGGTGCCTGGCTGGCGGCGCAGAGCGGGCGCCTGCAGGGCCGCCGCGGCTGCCTGCCGTGGTTCTACCTGGCCGGGTTTGAGCGAGACTTTCCCGACGTGGGACTGGACGCAGGCCATGACCTGACCGATGACGGCCCCTGGCTCAGCTGCGCGCTGCCCCACAGCCTGGGTGAGATGGCGATTGCCCTGGTGCGCCATGCGCTGGGCGATGCGCTGGCCCAGACCTGCGCCAGCGTGCTGGGGCCCGACCACGACCGCGCCCGGGCCGCCCTGCAGGCCAACGCGCAGCAACACATCCCCGCCACGCGCGACAGCACCCTGGCCCGCGCCATCGCCTTCATGGAGAGCCATCTGGACGAGCCGTACTCGCTGGCCCGGCTGGCCGAGGCAGCGGCGGTGAGCCCGCGCACCTTGCTGCGGCACTTTCAGCAGGAACTGTCGCAGTCGCCACTGGATCACCTGCACAGCCTGCGCTGCGCACGCGCCAAGGTGCTGCTGGAGGTGACGCTGGAGAGCGTGCCCAGCATTGCGGTGGCCTGTGGCTATGCGGACCCGGCCGCGTTTCGCCGCATCTTTGTGCGCTACACCGGCATGGCCCCGGCCGAGTACCGCAAGCGTCATGCGCTGCGCGCACCGCGGCGGCGCTGGCGGGTGGAAGTCCGGTGATCAATCACAGCCAGCACCGACCCAAGCGCCGTTGTCGGGCACCCCTGTGGCATCAAGCGGTTGACAAGTTGTCCACCCATGCGCCGTTACCCACTTCTAGAATTTGGGCACGACCTGCGCGTCTGCAGGCGGAGCCCACCACCATGCCCCATTTGTTGTTGAACTGTGAGCTCGCTGAACGCCAAAGCCCCGGCCTGCACCAAGGCCAGGTGGCGTTTCAGATGGAGAGCCCGTCGATCTCGACCCGTGAGCTGATTGCCCTCAGCGTGCGGGCCCACCTGGCCTTGCAGCGCATTGCGCGCGCCAGTGCGGCCTCACAGGCAGAGGCTGCGCTCCCTGCGCCCACGCTGACACAGTCCTTGATTGATGAAGGCCTGGCGCAGGGGCGCGTGGCCTTGCCCCGGCCGCCAGAGCCTGCGAGCGAGCCCGACTTGGTGGCCCAGGAGCACGCAGAGATCCACCGCGCCCTGGCGGCCTTTGCGGCGGGAGATTTCCAGATGGTGGTCGATGGCACGCTGTACCGGTCGCATGCCGAGTTGCATTTGACGGACAGCTCGCACGCCGTTTTTTTGAGATTGCGTCCGCTGGTCGGCGGATGAAAGGAATCCATGAGTGAGAGTAAGCAGTGGGAAGCGAGCACAGCGCAGCACGCCAGAGTCCAGCGTTTTGAAGCCTGGTTGTTGGGCTACGTGCAAGCGGCCAAGGACGCAGGCCGCCGCCTGGATGACGACGAGCGCGCCATCCGCAAAGGCGTTGAGGATTCACCGTTCTGCACCGCACTGCTGAAGGAATTCGGGGATGAAGCCGAGCAGCACCTCGCCGACTTTTTCATGTTCCCGGTGCTGCATGACAGCATCCCCAACATGCGCGCGCGCGCTGACAGTGTGTGGAGTTTTGCGCGCGATGTGAACGATCTGCTGACCGAGGCAGTCAAGAAGTGGGGGCGGGACTACACCTGCCAACTGGCCTTGGAGCGCTTGCGCCATCAATTGCGCCATCCCGCCGATGCGACGGAGTGCGCCGCACCACGCTGGATGAACGCCGAGCGCGAGCGGATTTGTGCCCAGATTGCGGAGCCGTACAGAGACTACCGGCTCGCGGAACTCAATGCAGCCTTGACCCGCAGCTTCCACCCCTTTCTAGAGCCAGCCCCCGACTCGCTGGGCCGGCTGATCTGCGAAATGAAGTCCTCCCGCGCTCAACTGGACGAATTCCTGGATTTGATGGAGCACTCCTGCGACACCTGGGTGGACGAGCATTTCCAGCCGCCACCGCAGGTGGAAGACGGCGAATGCAAAGGCCGCATGCGCACCTCCGAGTTTTTCGGCCTGACCGACTTTGCGGATGATCTGGCACACCCGTACGCACGCTTCGGCCCTCTCACCTCTGCATGGGTCCAACGCCTGTTCGAGGTGGAGTGGCCGCGCGGTGCGCGGGTGGTGAGCACTTGCGTGCGGCAGGAGGACGAAGCCCTGAATGATTTCAAAACCGAGGCGCTGGACTGGGTGTACGCCCACTGCGCCAAACCACTGGCCGAAGCCATCAGCTCACTGGGCCAGCTCGCAGACCATTGGGGCGTGGAATACGATCACCTCACCGAACGAAGCCTGAGTGGCATCCGGTTCGTGATCGCAGGCGCACGCCTGTTGGCGCAGATGCCGTCGCCGCCACCCATCCTCGGTCTGGTGCAGGCCGATGCCGAGCGCCCCGCCGCACGGGCCTTGAAACTGATCTGCAATGTGCAACCCCTCGGTGCAGCGGAATCCGCGGAACTGGTGGCCGAGCTGAGCCAGTTCTCCCCAGAGGTTTTGCTGCAGTTGCTGCGCCACTGCCGCGCCCAGGCCGACGAGGTGCTGGAGGCCCTGGGCTGGGGCAGCGCAGCGCCGTTGTACCGCTTCATGCGCGAGCGCGAGCGGGCCGATGCCAATGCGTACTTCGATGTGCCGGTCTTGAAAGAGCACCTCCAGCGCGCAGGCAAATCCGGTGAGCTGCTGCTGGCATGGCACAAGAAATACAAACACCTGAAAGTCACCGTGCATCGTATTGAAGCGGTGCAGGGCGTGGAAGACAAGAAGCTGGCAGGCATGCTGGGCAAGCTCTCCCAGGAGCACATTCGCGTGTGGGGCATGGTGCCGATTCGGGATGCGGACGACTTGCGCGAGCGCTTTCAATTTTTCAAAAATGCGGGCAAGCAGGCATCGAAGATGTACGGCTCCGAGCGGACGGCCAATGTGCGCGATGCCGCTGCCGCAGCGCTGGTGCAATTGGCGCACAACGCGGGTTTTGCGGACGTGACCGAAATGGAATGGTCACTGGACGCCAGCGCCCAAACGCCCCAGGATTGGACCTGGCAGCAAGACGACTATGCCGTGGAGCTGAGCTTGGTCAAGTTTCAGCCGCAGCTGCAGGTGCACAAGGCCGGGAAAGCCCTGAAGAGCCTGCCACCTACGCTGAAGAAGGACGCGGGGCTTGCCCCGCTGCTGGCGCAGCTCGACCTGCTCAAGGACCAGAGCAAGCGCTACCGCATTGCCCTGGAAAACCTCATGGTCAGTGGGCGCGCACTCGCGCCAGACCAACTTCGCGAACTCTCCAACCTGCCCATGGCTCGGCAGTTGCTGACCGCGATCTACCTGCAAACGCCGGACGGCGAACTGGGTGTGCTCGATGACAGCCTCGCTCAGCTGCGCCTGCTAGACGCAGAGGGCAACTTGGCCGATGTGCCCCAGCCAGTGGAGCAGCCCCTGACCATTGCTCACGTCCACTCGATGCTGGCCACAGGCCGCTTGATCGCGTGCCAACGGCACCTGGTGCAGTCGGCCCTGGTGCAACCGTTCAAGCAGGCGTTTCGTGAGTGCTATGTCTTGACGCCCGCCGAGCGCGAGGCGCATGACCTGTCACGCCGCTTCGAGGGGCGCCGCGTCAAGACCTCGGTGCTGGGGGCAATACTTTCGGCCAGGGGGTGGCGGGTCGATGGCAGCGAAGGCGATTGCATGGCCCGTAAGCGCATGACGCCAGACATCGCCGTCGAGCTGTCCTTGCCCGATGTCCACCACTTTCTGACCGAGGAAGAAGCCACAGTGCTGGGCGAGATTTCGTTCAGCCGCCGGGGTGAACGCATGGCACTGCAGGAGGCCCCGGCCCTGGGCTTCTCCGAGGCCATGCGTGACCTTGACCTAGTGATCACCGCAGGCGCCGCCGACACGAACGAGCACTCTGCCGAGGTACAGCAAGCCCGGGTGGCTCTGGTGAGCGCCCTACTCCCCAGCCTGGGCTTGAAGAACGTCAGCGTGGAGGGACACCACGCCATCATCCAGGGCAAGCGCGCGAGTTACCGCTTGCACCTGGGCACCGCGGTGATTCATGTGATCCCGGCCGGATACCTGTGCATCGTGCCGGCCGAGAAAGCATCGCAGAAATCCGTCGCTTTGCCCTTTGTCGATGACGATCAGCGCACCAGCGAGGTGTTGTCCAAGCTGCTGCTGCTCAGCGCCGACGACAAAATCAAAGACCCGAGCATCCTGGCACAAATAGAGGGGCGGCAATCCCAAGCCCAGGCCTGAGCGCCTGCACGGCCCCCGAACGCCTGCAAGACCTCCAACGCTTATGGGGAACTCGCCGCGGCTACGGCTGCACGATCAAGCCAGAGGCAGCACCGATGCAGCAGACAAGCTCGGCGAACTGGCCAGGAGAGCCACCGCGTCACACTCTGCCTACGCAGCTTTGCGGCCATGAAAGAAAACCGCCACAGAGCGCAAACCCTGTGGCGGTGTCATGGAAGGCAAAATGGGGACCCAACCCCCAGCCTGATGACAGCCCCTTACTGCTGTTGTGCGTTTTGCAGCGCGGCAATGCGCTCTTCGATGGGCGGGTGGGTGCTGAACAGCTTGCCGATGCCACCGGCAATGCCCATGGCGGCCATGCTCTTGGGCAGTTCAGCCGGGTGCGAACCGCCCAGGCGGGCCAAGGCGTTGATCATGGGCTGGCGGCGGCCCATCAGCTGCGCGGCGCCCGCGTCGGCGCGGAACTCGCGCTGGCGGCTGAACCAGGCCACGATGATGGCGGCCACGAAGCCCAGCACAATGTCGAGCACGATGGTGGTCGCGTAGTAGCCGATGCCGGGGCCCGAGCGCTCACTGTTCTTGTTGAGGAAACTGTCCACCGCGTAGCCGATCACGCGCGACAGGAACACCACGAAGGTGTTCATCACGCCCTGGATCAGCGTCATGGTCACCATGTCGCCGTTGGCGACGTGGGCCACCTCGTGGCCGATGACGGCCTCGACCTCCTCGCGCGTCATGTTCTGCAGCAGGCCGGTGGATACCGCGACCAACGCGCTGTTCTTGAAGGCGCCGGTGGCGAAGGCGTTGGGGTCGCCGGGGAAGATGCCGACCTCGGGCATGCCGATGCCCGCCTGGGTGGCGAAGCGGCGCACCGTCTCGACGATCCAGCGCTCGTCGGGCGAGCCGCTGCCGTCGATGATCTGCACCTTGGCACTCCACTTGGCCATGGGCTTGCTGATGAGCAGCGAGATGATGGCGCCGCCAAAGCCCATCACCAGCGCGAAGCCCAGCAACGCGCCCAGGTTCAGGCCGTTGGCCGTGAGGTAGCGGTTGACGCCCAGCAGGCTGGCCACCACCCCCAGCACGACGACGACGGCCAGGTTGGTCATCACAAATAACAGGATGCGCTTCATGGAATGGGTCTTTCTTTCTCCGTGGGATTTGCGAAAAGATGGGGGCTGCCTTGCTCCCTTCAAGCCGCGTTTTTGGCGCCGTTATGGTAGATGCAATCCAGCGCCCGGGGCTTATCACACAAGCCTTGACGGGAATTAGGACGCAGCTTCCCGGAGCGGCCGGAACACCTGCGTATCGGCATAGAAGCCGGGCGCCTCGTTGGCCGGCCACCAGCCGGGCACGCCCAGCACCGGCAGCGGCGTGAAGGGCTTGGCAGCCCAGGCCCCGGGCTGCATGGCCTGCGCGAGCCACTCGTCCAGCTCAGCTACGGAATCGATAGCTGGTGGCGCAGGATGGACATGCGCCACCATGGGTTTTCGGGGTGCAACCAGTTTTTCGAGCAGCGCGTGACCGAACAGCGTCAGCCGCGCCTCGCGCCACAGCGGGCGCAGGTGGATGAACAGGCGCTGCCAGTCGCGTGCCCGCAGTGCATCCCACAGCGCGTCGGGCGCCTGCAGCAGGGCGCCGTTCTCGTCGAAGACCGTGAGCGCGTCACGCAGCGGCCCGCGCACGGACTGCACGCCGTCGGCGGCGATGGCCTGGGCCTGCAGCTGGTTCAGGCGGCGCTTGGTGTGCGGGAAGTACAGCCACACCAGGCCGTTGAAGAAGTCGTGCAGGTTGTCGCGCGTGGGGACGGTGCCGGTGTCGTGGATGAACTGCTCGTAGGCCGTGCCCAGCGGCAGCGCGGACTGCGGCACGAAGCGCACGGGCGCGGCGCCTGCGCGGTTCAGCGCCTCATGCACCGAGCCGCTGCCATCGTCCAGGACCACGCGGGGCAGCCCCTGCAGCCACGGTGCGGACCAGTCGATCGCGTCTACACCAGCCGCCACGGCAGCGCTTCGCCCGCGCGCAGGGGCTTGAGGTTGGCCTCGCCGAAGACGAAGCTCTCGGGCGGCGTCCACGATTCGCGGCGCAGGGTGATGGTGCCGGTGTTGCGCGGCAGGCCGTAGAAGTCGGGGCCGTGGAAGCTGGCGAAGCCCTCCAGTTTGTCCAGCGCGCCGGCGTTGTCGAAGGCCTCGGCATACATCTCCATGGCCGCGTGCGCGGTGTAGCAGCCCGCGCAGCCGGTGGCGTGCTCCTTGAGGTGCGCGGGGTGCGGCGCGCTGTCGGTGCCCAGGAAGAACTTGGCGCTGCCGCTGGTGGCGGCGCGCACCAGCGCGACGCGATGCGTCTCGCGCTTGAGCACGGGCAGGCAGTAGTAGTGCGGGCGGATGCCGCCGGTGAAGATGGCGTTGCGGTTGTACAGCAGGTGGTGCGCGGTGATGGTGGCTGCGGTGAAGGCGTCGCTGCTCGCCACATACTCGGCCGCATCCTGCGTGGTGATGTGCTCGAAGACGATCTTCAGCTCGGGGAAGTCGCGGCGCAGCGGGATGAGCTGCTGGTCGATGAACGCGGCCTCGCGGTCGAACAGGTCGATGTCGCTGCTGGTCACCTCGCCGTGCACCAGCAGCAGCATGCCGGCCTTCTGCATGGCTTCGAGCGTCTTGTACGTCTTGCGGAGATCGGTCACGCCTGCGTCGCTGTTGGTGGTGGCGCCGGCGGGGTAGAGCTTGCAGGCGACCACGCCGGCGTCCTTGGCGCGCGCGATCTCCTCGGGCGGCAGGTTGTCGGTGAGGTACAGGGTCATCAGCGGCTCGAACTGCAGGCCGGCAGGCACGGCGGCCAGGATGCGCTGCTTGTAGTCGATCGCCTGCTGCGCCGTGGTCACGGGCGGGCGCAGGTTGGGCATGATGATCGCGCGGCCGAACTGGGCGGCCGTGTGGGGCACGACGGTGGTGAGGGGCTCGCCGTCGCGCACGTGCAGGTGCCAGTCGTCGGGGCGGGTGATCGTGAGGGTATTGGTGGTGGGTGCGGCGGTCATGGGCGCCATTGTCCCATCCGGGGTCCGGGGCGAGCGCACGGCGGGCTTCCTCCATTTGAAGGATGTTTTTCGCGATGGCGTTTGCAAACATCGCCGAATGCCGTCCTTCCCGTTGGCGAGACGCTCCTCTTTCAATAGCTATCAGCGCTTGTTAGATAAGCGCTAGAGGCACTTTTTACTTAAAAACCATGGCACCCGCACTCCGATTCCTCATCGCCGGCACCGCCCTGCTCTGCGCGGCCGCTGCCGCCGCCAGCACCGCCGTTCCCACACAGGACGCCAAGGGCCTGGCCGATCCACCCGGCCTGCAGCGCTACACCGGCTCCGTGCTGATCTACCGGGACGACGCGGCGTATGACGAGGTGCGCTTTCCGGCCGCCAAGACCGTGGAGCAAAGCGACGAGCGACTGGTGGCCCCGCGCAACCTCGACCGCGCCGGCCAGCGCACCGCCCTGCAGTACGTGACGCCCGCCGGGCGCTCGCCACTGGAGGTACTGCGCAGCTACCAGCAGGCGCACAAGGCGGCGGGCTTCGAGACGGCCTACGAGTGCGCGGGCTTCGAGGCCTGCGGCGGCTCCAGCACCGGCATCTTCCGCTTCAACCTGCCAGGCCAGATGCTGCCGCGCGGCTGGTCGGGCAAGGCGGGCGACAATACGCCGGCCGCCTGCGCGGCGGGCACCATCGCCGACCTGCGCTACGCCCTGCTCGACAACAAGGCCACCGGCGCCACGGTGGCCGTGTTCACCTGGACGCCGCAGGATATGTCGGTCTATTGCGACGAGCCGGAATTCCGCAAGCGCACCACCGTCGTCGTCGTGCGCGTGGAACCCAAGGAGCGCGAGCAGCGCATGGAAACCCTGTCGTCCAGCGAGATCGCCAAGGGGCTGGACGCCAACGGCAAGGTCGCCATCTACGGCATCCTGTTCGACACCAACAAGGCCGACATTAAGCCCGAGAGCAAGTCCTCGCTGGAGCAGATCGGCGCGCTGCTCAAGGCCCAGCCCGCGCTCAAGCTGCACGTGGTGGGCCACACCGACAACGTGGGCCAGCTGGCCGCCAACCTCGACCTGAGCCGGCGCCGCGCCGACGCGGTGGCCGCCGCTTTGAGCCGCGACTGGGGCATCGCCCGCGACCGCCTCACGGCCAACGGCGTGGCCAGCCTGGCGCCCGTGGCCTCGAACCGCGACGAAGCGGGCCGCGCCAAGAACCGGCGCGTAGAACTGGTGCTGCAGTAGCCCACCCACTCCTCTTTTCATAGCTGCCAGCGCATGGTGGGAAAGCGCTAGCGGCACTTTTTATGCCAAACTCCCTTCCCGTGGTGCATGGGAAGGGGTGCGATGAACCAGGACCGAGAAATCAGCGCAGGCGCGGTGTCGCTGGCCGCGTTCAACCGCGTGCAGGCCGCGCTCTACGGCGCCGTGGGCACGGACACGGCCTGGGAGGAGGCGCTGCGCGTGCTGGCGCGGGAGTTCGATGCCAGCTTCGCCATGCTGGTGGCTGCGGGCCAGGGCCAGCGCGACCAGAGCTTCTACGCCGCATGGAACCACCCTGAGGAGGCGGCGCGCGCCTATTCCGACCACTGGTGGCAGTACGACCCATGGCTGGAGCAGGGCGTCGCCCGGGGCATGGCCGTGCAGGGCAACATCGCGCGCGGCAGCGACATCGTGCCGCCGGTGCGCTTGCGCGCCAGCCGCTTCTACCGCGAATACCTGGCCCTGCTGCCGGCCGAGCACCTGCTGGTGTGCATGGTGTCGGACGGCAGCGCGCCGGGCATGGCGCCGCTGTCGCACCTGAGCTTTTTCCGCCGCCCCGACCAGGAGGATTTCAGCGCGCGCGACGTGGCCCGCCTGCGTGCCTTCTACCCGCACGTGCTGCGCGCCTTCGACCTGCACTGGACCACCCGCCGCCTGGAGGACCAGGTGACCATGCTGCGCCGCTTCCTGGACGCCTTCGAGTTCGGCGTGGTGATGCTCGACCCCGCCGCCGCCGTGCTGTACGCCAACCGCAGCGCGCTCGCCATGGCCGGCGAGCCGTCGCTGGCGCGCTGGCTGGGCGCCCTGCCCGCACGCGTGGCGGCGCACGACCCGCTGGGCCGGCTGGTGCATGCCTGCGCACGCGGCCAGGGCGGCGGCCTGGCGCTGGGGACGGCGGCGCCCGAACTCATGGCGCTGGCGCTGCCCATTACCGGAATGGGGGCTGTAATGGAGGCCGGGATGGCCGCTGGCCTCGCCATCACACAAGAAGGCGCGCAACGGCGGCGGCCTATGCCCGGTGCCTGCATGCTGCTGCTCACGCGCCACGCGCACGTGTCGCCGTCGGTGCTCGATTTCGTGATGCGCACCTTCGGCCTGAGCGCCGCCGAGGCGCGCCTGCTGCCGCCGCTGCTGCGCGGCAGCGCGCCGGCGGAGATCGCGGCCGAGCTGGGCGTGAAGGTCAGCACCGTGCGCTCGCAGCTCTCGGCCATCTTCGCCAAGACGGGCACGCTGCGGCAGCAGGACCTGATCCGGCTGCTGGGCAGCGTCCCCCCCGTGCATCTGTGAACCAAAGAAAAGCGGCCCCGCAGGGCCGCCAGTCTGGAGATCGCAGCGGGTTCAGTGCTGAAGGATCTTGTTGAGGAAGTCCTTGGTGCGCGGCTGGCGCGCGTCGGGGTTGCCGAAGAACTCGTCCTTGGAGCAGTCCTCGAGTATCTTGCCGCCCACGTCGATGAAGATCACGCGGCTGGCCACCTTGCGCGCAAAGCCCATTTCGTGGGTCACGCACATCATGGTCATGCCTTCCTTGGCCAGGCTGACCATCACGTCCAGCACTTCGCCGACCATTTCAGGGTCCAGCGCGGAAGTGGGTTCGTCGAACAGCATCACGATCGGGTCCATCGACAGCGCGCGGGCGATGGCCACGCGCTGCTGCTGGCCGCCCGAGAGCTGGCCGGGGAACTTGTCCTTGTGCGCCATCAGGCCCACGCGGTCGAGCATCTTCAGGCCGCGCGCCCTGGCCTCGTCCAGGCTGCGGCCCAGCACCTTGACCTGCGCGATGGTCAGGTTTTCCGTCACCGACAGGTGCGGGAACAGCTCGAAGTGCTGGAACACCATACCCACCTTGGAACGCAGCTTGGGCAGGTCGGTCTTCGGGTCGTTGACCTTGGTGCCGTTGACGATGATCTCGCCCTTCTGGATCGGCTCCAGCGCGTTCACCGTCTTGATCAGCGTGGACTTGCCGGAGCCCGACGGGCCGCACACCACGACCACGTCGCCCTTGTCGATGCTCACCGAGCAATCGTGGAGCACCTGCACCGGCCCGTACCACTTGGAGACGTTCTTGATTTCAATCATTTTTTCGGACATGACAGCGTTTCTCCGGGAGGTATTCAGCGAATGATGGCGATCTTCTTGTGGATTCGCTTGACCACCCAGGACAGCGAGAAGCAGATCACGAAGTACACGACGGCGGCCAGCAGATAGCTCTCGGTGGGGCGGCCGAAATTCTTGCCTGCCGTCTCGAAGCCCTTGAGCAGGTCGTAAGCGCCGATCGCATAGACCAGCGAAGTATCCTGGAACAGGATGATGGTCTGCGTGAGCAGCACCGGCAGCATGTTGCGGAACGCCTGCGGCAGGATCACCAGCTTCATGTTCTGGCTGTACGTCATGCCCACGGCCATGCCGGCGAAGACCTGGCCGCGCGGGATCGACTGGATGCCCGCGCGCATGATCTCGCTGAAGTAGGCCGACTCGAAGGCGATGAAGGTGATGATGGCCGAGGTCTCCGCGCCGATGGGTCGGCCGATGACGAACGGCACCAGCAGGAAGAAGCCCAGGATCACCATCACCAGCGGAATGGAGCGCATGCCGTTCACGTAGGCGGCCGCGGGCAGGTCCAGCCACGGCTTGCCCGACAGGCGCATCAGCGCCAGCAGCGTGCCGAAGAAGATGCCGCCCAGCGTGGCGACAACCGTCAGGAAGATGCTGAAGTACAGCCCCTTCAGCACGAAGCCGCTGATGACGTTCCAGTTGTAAAAGCCGAAATCGAGTCCCATGTCAGTGCCCTCCCCCGCCGCTTGCGGCAACGAAACCCGGCACGCGAACCCTCTTTTCGATGAAGGCCATGATGCGGTTGATGGCCATGGCGGAGATGAAGTACAGGAAGATCACGCCGATGTAGATCTCCATCTGGCGCGAGGTCTCCTCGCCGGCCTGCAGGTAGAACTGGGTCAGCTCGGCGATGGACACTGCGAACGCGACCGAGGAGTTCTTGAAGATGTTCATGGACTCGCTGGTCAGCGGCGGAATGATGATGCGGTAGGCCATGGGCAGGATGACGTAGCGGTAGGTCTGCGCGGTGGTGAAGCCCACCGCCATGCCCGCGTAACGCTGGCCCTTGGGCAGCGCCTGGATGCCGGCGCGCACCTGCTCGGCGATGCGCGCCGAAGTGAACAGGCCCAGCGCCAGCACCACCAGCAGGAAGGGCGGGAAGTTGCGCATCGGTGGTATCAGCGCGGGCACCACGTAGTACCAGATGAAGATCTGGACCAGCAGCGGAACGTTGCGGAACAGTTCCACCCACGCATTGCCCAGGCGCATCACCCAGGGGCTGTCCGGCAGCGTGCGCAGCACGCCGATGATCGATCCGACGACCAGCGCCAGGATCAGCGCGCACACCGACACCGAGACCGTCCACCCCCAGGCCGACAGCATCCAGTCCAGATAGGTGACGGTGCCGCCCGAACCAAAACAGCGAGGCACCACCTCGCCGTCAATGGTGTCCTTGCAGAACACCTGCCATTCCCAATTTGCCATCTTCTTGCTCCAGGCACTCCAAACAAACACCCGCCATCAGGCGGGTGTTCGGGCTTCACATTCAATCAGGCGAAGGCCTTACTTGTTGTACTCTTCCATCGGCTTGTCGTTGGGGTTCGCCCAGGCGTTCTTGGTGCCTTCGGAGGCCGGCATGTTCAGGTTGACATTGTTCGGCGGGATGGGCTGCATGAACCACTTGTCGTACAGCTTGGCCAGCGAGCCGTCGGCGATCTGGCGCTTGATGCTGTTGTCGATGGCGGTCTTGAGCTTCACGTCGCCCTTGGGCAGCATGCAGGCGATGGGCTCGGTGGAGAGCACTTCACCGACGAGGTGGAAGTCCTTGGGGCTCTTGGACTTGGCGGCGTTGGCAGCCAGGATGGAGCCGTCCATCACGAAAGCGTCGGCACGGCCGGATTCGAGCAGCAGGAAGCTGTCGGCGTGGTCCTTGCCCATGATTTCCTTGAAGTCGATGCCTTCGGCGCGTTTGTTCTTGCGCAGCGTCTGCACCGAGGTGGTGCCGGTGGTGGTGGCCACGGTCTTGCCCTTGAGGTCGGCGATGCCCTTGATGCCCGAGTTGGTCTTGGTCAGGATGCGCACTTCTTCCACGTAGGTGGTGACGGCGAAATCCACGTCCTTCTGGCGGGCCGTGTTGTTGGTGGTGGAGCCGCACTCGAAGTCGATGGTGCCGTTCTGCACCAGCGGCACGCGGTTCTGCGAGGTGATGACCTGGTAGTTGATGGTCAGCGGCTTGCCGGCACCCTTGCTCAGGTCGTCGATGATGCGCTCGGCCATCTCGGTGTGGAAGCCCACGTACTTGCCACCGCCCAGGGTGAAGGCCAGGCCGGAGGAGTCGCGCACGCCAAGGTTGACGGAACCGCGATCCTTGATCTTTGCCAGGGTATCGGTGGCCTGGGCGAACACGCTGCCGGCAGCCAGGGCGGTCACTGCAACCGCGAGCAAATGCTTCTTCATAAAAAATCTCCTTGTTGGTAGGTGAAGCGAGAAAAGGCCGTTGGGGAAATAGAACTCCGTGCAACCGGACCAGGCCGGCACCGGGAACCCGCCAGCAAAGCTGCCCGCCCGGGGAATCATTGCATCAGAACGGGACTTGGTCAGTAGGGTATTTCCAGAAGTCCCGCAGCAGGTAGCTCACGGGCAGGTTCAACACGGTGTTGTTGGGCGGGATGGGCTTGTTGAACCACTTATCATAGATGGGATAGATCTCGCGGCTGGTGATGAGGCGGCGCATCTCCTCGTCCACCAGCTTCTTGAATTCGGGGTCGTTCTTGGGCAGCGCGATGGCCAGCGGCTCGGTGGTCATGAACCGCCCCACCACCTTGAGCGCCTTGGGGTCGGGCCGCCCGGCAGCCAGGCCGTACAGCAGCACGTCGTCCATCAGGAAGGCATCGGCCTCGCCCTTTTCCACCATCTCGACGGCCTTGGCGTGGTCAGACGCCTCCACGATGTTGATGCCCATCAGGCGCTCGCGGTTGGCGGCTGCCACGGCCTTGAGCGGCGTGGTGCCGGTGGTGGACACCAGCTTCTTGCCGTTGAGGTCTTCCACCCGGTCGATGGGGCTGGCAGACTTGACCAGCAGCCGCGCGCCGGTGATGAAGTGGGGGATGGTGAAGGACACCTTCTGGCGCCGCTCGGCGTTGTTGGTGGTGGAGCCGCACTCCATGTCGGCCTTGCCCTGTTCCACCACGGTCAGGCGGTTGGCCGCCGTGACCTGCAGGAACTGGACCTCCATGTCCTTCTTGCCGGTCTTCTTGCGCACCACCTCGGCCATGCGCAGGCACAGGTCCAGGGCGTAGCCCACAGGCTTGCCCGACTGGCTGTCGACGTAGGAGAAGGGCACCGACGACTCGCGGTGCGCGATCACCAGCTTGCCGCCGGCGCTGATGCGTTCGAGCACCGTCTCGGCCTGCACGGGGGCGGCCAGCGCGCAGCACAGGGCCACGAGGCCCCCGGCGATTTCCCAATGCTGAACTTTCATGCGATGTCTCGGTGAGTGGATGGGTTCGGGTTTGCAATGTTCGTGCCACCATGGCCCCGAAGGGCCCGCACTCCGGTGCAACCGACCCGGCGATGGCGCGAACTGTACGTGTCGTTACCGTGAAATTCCAATGCCGTTTGCGGGCTCAACTATGCAAAGTGTTTATATCCGTATTTACCCTTAGCATGACGCTGCCTGCGCTTGCAGGTAGGTCCAGAGCGCCTGGGCCGTGCCCTTGAGCGCTTCCTTGCCCGCCGGCTTCTCGCGGTAGGCGCGCACGTCCATGGTCATCTGCAGGCCCTCGGTGTCGGCCAGGGCGGCGCTGACCAGGCGGCGCGAGCGCAGTTCCTTCTTCACGGCGCTGTGCGGCAGGAAGGCCACGCCGTGCCCCTCCAGCGCCATGGCCTTGAGGCCTTCGGCCATGTCGGTCTCGTACACCCGGTCCAGGTGGATGGGCGTGCCCGACTCCTTGAGGATCAGCTCCGTCACGCGGCCCAGATAGGCGCCCGGCGCGTAGCCCAGGTACGGCAGGGGCTGGCCGGGGCGGCCGGGCAGGCGGTGCAGGGGCTGGCCGTCGGCATCGGCCTTGCTGTAGGGCGAAAGCACCTCCTGGCCCAGGCTCACCATCTCGTAGCGCTCGGCGTCGAGCTGGAAGGGCTGGGAGGGGTGGTGGTAGGCGATGAGCAGGTCGCAGCTGCCCTCCACCATGCGCATCACGGCGTCGTGCACGTTGAGCGCGATGAGGCGGCTCTTGAACGGGCCGAACTTGTCGTGCAGGCTGGACACCCAGGCCGGGAAGAACGTGAACGCCAGGGTGTGCGGCACGGCGAACTCGATCATGTCCTTGCCGGCGCTGGTGTGCGCGCGCAGCATGGCGCGCGTGTTCTGCAGGGACTGCAGCATTTCCAGGGCCTGGTCGTACAGGGTCTTGCCGGCAGGCGTGAGGCGGGTGGGGTAGGAACTGCGGTCCACCAGATCGGTGCCCGCCCAGGCTTCCAGGGCCTGGATGCGCCGCGAGAAGGCAGGCTGCGTGACATGCCTGAGCTGGGCGGACCGGCTGAAGCTGCGCGTTTCCGCAAGACTGACGAAATCTTCAAGCCACTTGGTTTCCATCGCCGCATTATCGGCGCGGGGGCGGTGCGGCGCAGCGCGGGATATGAGGGTTTACATAGTGCGCACCGATGGTGTGCATGCTTAGCAACACATCGCATAATAAGAAAGTGGCGCCTACCGCGCTTCGCGTCTGGGCCCCTGGTGCACAACACCGTCGGGCAGGGCGACTGGCACACGCATGTTTGTTCTCCTCCACCCCTGCTCCCATGTCCTCCTCTTCTCCCCAAGGGCCTGCGGCCGACGCATCGCCCGCCGCCGCCGCGAGCCCCGAGGCCGAACCCCGCTCGCTGCGCATTGAAGACTGGCTGACCGTCCTCGTGATGGCGGCGCTGGCCCTCATCACCTTTGCCAACGTGCTGGTGCGCTACTTCACCAACTCCTCTTTTGCTTGGACCGAGGAAATCTCGGTCTTTCTGATGATCGTGCTGGCGCTCGTCGCAGGCTCTGCCGCCGTGGCGCGCGACCGGCACATCCGCATCGAGTTCTTCGCCGAAGGCGGCTCCGCGCTGCGCCGCCGGCGCTTGGCGCAACTGGGCGCGCTGCTGGTGGCCGTGCTGTTCGCGCTGATCGCAGCCCTGTCGGTGCGCGTGGTGTGGGACGACTACCGCTTCGAGGAAACCTCGCCCGGCATCGGCGTGCCGCAGTGGTGGTACTCGGTGTGGCTGCCCGTGCTCTCGCTGCTGATCATGTGGCGGGCCATCGGCCTGTTCATCCGCCGCACGCGCCAGCCGGACGCGGAACTGCCGGGCAGTGACGGCCAAGGCCCGCAGCCATGATCGCCACGCTGCTCTTCGTCGCCTTCCTGGCGCTGATGTTCCTGGGCGTGCCCATTGGCGCCGCGCTGGGCCTGGCGGGTGCGGCCTGCATCGCGCTCGCCAATGCCGATGCGCAGTGGTTCGGCCTGCTGGCCGTGCCGCAGAACTTCTACGCGGGCCTGGGCAAGTACCCGCTGCTCGCCATCCCCATGTTCGTGCTGGTGGGCTCCATCTTCGACCGCTCGGGCGTGGCGCTGCGGCTGGTGAACTTCGCGGTGGCCATCGTGGGCCGCGGGCCGGGCATGCTGCCGCTGGTGGCCATTGCCGTGGCCATGTTCCTGGGCGGCATCTCGGGCTCGGGCCCGGCCAACGCGGCGGCCGTGGGCGGCGTGATGATCGCGGCCATGTCGCGCGCGGGCTACCCGCCCTCGTTCTCGGCCAGCGTGGTGGGCGCGGCGGCGGCCACCGACATCCTGATCCCGCCCTCGGTGGCGTTCATCATCTACTCGGTGCTGGTGCCCGGCGCCTCGGTGCCGGCGCTGTTCGCGGCCGGCATGGTGCCCGGCGTGCTGGCCGGCATCGCGCTGATCGTGCCGGCCGTGTGGATGGCCCGCAAGCACAAGATGGGTGCGCTCGAAGCGAGCATGCCGCGCCCGCCATTCTGGAAGAGCCTGCGCGAGGCCACCTGGGGCTTGGCCGCGCCGGCGGTCATCCTGGGCGGCATGCGCGCCGGCTGGTTCACGCCCACCGAGGCCGCCGTGGTGGCAGTGTTCTACGGTTTGTTCGTGGGCATGGTCATCCATCGCACCATCGGCGTGCGCGACCTGTTCCCCATCCTGCGCGAATCGGGCGAGCTCTCGGCCGTCATCCTCATCGTGGTGTCGCTGGCGGGCATCTTCGCGTACTCGCTGTCCACGCTGGGCGTGATCGACCCCGTGGCCAGCGCTATCGTGAATTCGGGCCTGGGCGAATACGGCGTGCTGGCGCTGCTCATCGTGCTGCTGATCACCGTGGGCATGTTCCTGGACGGCATCTCGATCTTCCTGATCTTCGTGCCGCTGCTGCTGCCCATCATGAACCACTACGGTTGGGACCCGGTGTGGTTCGGCGTGATCCTCACGCTCAAGGTCGCCCTGGGCCAGTTCACCCCGCCGCTGGCCGTGAACCTGATGGTGTCCTGCCGGATCGCCGGCGTGCGCATGGAATCGACCGTGCGCTGGGTCGGCTGGATGCTGGTGGCCATGTTCCTCGTGATGGTGGCCGTGATCGCCTTCCCGCAGCTCGCCCTGTGGCTGCCGGCCAAACTCGGATACTGATTGATTGACCGATAGATTTCTACAAGGAGACTGAAAGATGAAACTGCGTACCTTCCTGACCTCTGCCGTGGCCGCCGCGGCCGCACTGGCCTTCACCGCCCCCGCCGCCCTCGCGCAGACCGCCTACAAGAGCGAGTACCGCATGTCGCTGGTGCTGGGCACGGCCTTCCCCTGGGGCAAGGGCGGCGAGCTGTGGGCCAACAAGGTGCGCGAGCGCACCCAGGGCCGCATCAACATCAAGCTCTATCCCGGCGTGTCGCTGATCCAGGGCGACCAGACGCGCGAATTCAGCGCGCTGCGCCAGGGCGTGATCGACATGGCGATCGGCTCCACCATCAACTGGTCGCCGCAGGTCAAGCAGCTCAACCTGTTCTCGCTGCCCTTCCTGTTCCCCGACTACGCCGCCGTGGATGCCGTGACGCAGGGCGAGGTCGGCAAGAGCATCTTCGCCACGCTGGACAAGGCCGGCGTGGTGCCGCTGGCCTGGGGCGAGAACGGCTACCGCGAGATCAGCAACTCCAAGCACGCCATCAAGACCCCAGCGGACCTGAAGGGCCTGAAGATCCGCGTGGTGGGCTCGCCGCTGTTCCTGGACACTTTCACCGCCCTGGGCGCCAACCCCACGCAGATGAGCTGGGCCGATGCCCAGCCCGCCTTCGCCAGCGGCGCCGTGGACGGCCAGGAAAACCCCATCTCGGTCTACCAGGCCGCCAAGCTGCACACCGTGGCACAGAAGCACGTCACGATGTGGGGCTATGTGAACGACCCGCTGATCTTCGTGGTGAACAAGGACGTGTGGAACAGCTGGACGCCGGCCGACCGCGAAATCGTCAAGCAGGCCGCCATCGACGCGGGCAAGGAAGAAATCGCGATCGCGCGCAAGGGCATGGTCGAGGCAGACCAGCCGCTGCTCAAGGAAATCGCGGCCAACGGCGTCACCGTGACGCAGCTCGCGCCCGCGGAGCGCGAGGCCTTCGTGAAGGCCACCCGCCCCGTGTACGACAAGTGGAAGGGTCAGATCGGCGCAGACCTGGTGGGCGCGGCCGAAAAGGCGATTGCCGCACGCAAGCGCTGACTGGCTCCCCTGCCGCCGGCACTCCCACGAAGGCGTTCCCCCGAAAGGCGGAGCGCCTTTTTGTGCCCCCTGCGCGCGCCAACTTTATCTTGCGTACATATTTGCCCCCCACAATGGTTTGAACTCAGATTCCCATTTCCTATGCCGTTTCTTCTCTCGAATGCCGGCCATCTGGCTGCGACCAGCCCCATTCCACGCACCCCAGAATCCCTCCCCCCGGCCCGGCGGCCGAGCGGTTTCGGGGTGCGAACGTCCCTGGCCGCGCTGTGCTGCATCGGGGCGCTGGCGGCCTGCTCGGGCAAGGACCGGCCGGCCGAGACCGGCAAACCGGCCGCATCGGCACAGGTGGGCGTCGTGGTGCTGCAGCCCGAGAGCCAGACCCTGAGCACGGAATTGCCGGGCCGCACCGCCGCATTCCAGAACGCCGACATCCGGCCGCAGATCAACGGCATCATCCAGAAGCGCCTGTTCACCGAAGGAGCCTTGGTGAAGGCGGGCCAGCCGCTGTACCAAGTGGACCCCGCCACCTACGAGGCCGCCCAGGCCAGCGCCCAGGCGGCGCTGGCCAAGGCCCAGGCCACCGCCCGCACGGCCCAGGTGAATGCCAAGCGCAACGCGGAGCTGGTCGAGATCGACGCCATCAGCCGCCAGGCCTTCGACGAGAGCCAGGCGGCGGTGCAGCAGACCCAGGCGGACGTAGGGGTGGCGCAGGCCGCGCTGGAGGCGGCCCGCATCAACATGCGCTACACCCGCATCCTGGCGCCCATTTCCGGGCGCATCGGGCTGTCCGCCGTGACGGCGGGCGCGCTGGTCACGGCCAACCAGGCCACGGCCCTGGCCACCATCCAGCAGATGGACCCGATGCAGGTGGACATCACCCAGTCCAGCGCCGAGCTGCTGCAGTTGCGCCGCCAATGGCAGGAAGGCCAGTTCACCCGCGTGGACGCGAACCAGGCCAAGGTGCGGCTGGTACTGGAGGACGGCACGCTCTACCCGCACGAGGGCACGCTGCAGTTCACCGGCACCGCCGTCAACCCGACCTCGGGCGCCATCACGCTGCGCGCCACCTTCCCCAACCCCGACCACTTCCTGATGCCCGGCATGTACGTGCGCGCCCAGCTGGCCACCAGCGTGGCGCCCCAGGCGCTGCTGCTGCCCCAGGAAGCGGTGCTGCGCAACGCCGCGGGCGAGCCCAGCGTGCAGGTCGTGGAGGCGGACAACAAGATCGCCAAGCGCCCGGTGGAACTCGGCCAGGCCGTGGGCAACCGCTGGCTCGTGGTCTCCGGCGTCAAGGCCGGCGACCAGGTGATGGTGGACGGGTTCCAGAAGGCCCGCGTCGGCCAGACCGTCACGCCCACGGTCGTGAAGCCGCGCGACAAGGCCAGGCCCGCAGCGGCCGCGCCCGCACAGGCGGCCTCTTCCGCCCGCCCCTGAGGCCCCTTTTCGCCCGCCCCCCCGCGACCCACACCCCGCCCTGACCCTCCATGGCCCAGTTCTTCATCAACCGCCCGGTCTTCGCCTGGGTGCTCTCCATCATCATCATGCTGGCGGGGGCGGCGTCCATCTTCACGCTGCCGCTGGAGATGTACCCCGACATCGCCCCGCCGCGCGTGACCATCAACACCACCTACACAGGCGCGTCCGCCGAAACGGTGGACAAGTCCGTCACCCAGGTGATCGAGCAGCAGCTCAAGGGCATCGACAACCTGCTGTACATGGGCTCCACCAGCGACTCGGCGGGCCGCTCGCGCACCACGCTCACGTTTGCGCCCGGCGCCAACATCGACGTGGCCCAGGTGCAGGCGCAGAACAAGCTGCAGGCGGCCATGAACCGGCTGCCCGAGGCCGTCAAGAGCCGGGGCGTGTTCATCAACAAGGGCGGGCAGGACTTTTTGGTGACCTACGTGTTCACCTCGCCCGACCCCACGGTGTCGCAGGTGGCCATTGGCGACTACGTGTCCAGCAACGTGGTGGACGTGATCGCCCGCCTGGACGGCGTGGGCGACATAACCATGTTCGGCACGCCCTACGCCATGCGCATCTGGCTGGACCCGGCCAAGATGGAAAAGCACGCGCTCATGCCGTCGGACCTGATCGCCGCGCTGAACAACCAGAACGTGCAGGTCTCCGCGGGCCAGCTGGGCGCCCTGCCCGCCCTGCCGGGCCAGATGCTCAACGCCACCATCACCGCGCGCACCAAGCTGCAGACGGTGGAGCAGTTTGAAAACATCGTCCTCAAGTCCGGCACCGACGGCTCGGTGGTGACCATGGGCGACGTGGGACGCGTGGCGCTGGAGGCCGACATCCTGACCACCAAGACGCGCCTGAACGGCCAGCCCGGCGCGGGCTTCGGCGTGGTGCTGGCCGACGGCGCCAACGCCATGGAGGTGGCCGACACCGTGGCGCGCAAGATGAAGGAGCTGGCGCCCTTCTTCCCGGACGGCATCAACGCCGTGATCAGCTCGGACACCACGCCCTTCGTGCGCGCCTCCATCGAAGAGGTCGTCAAGACCCTGGCCGAAGCCATGCTGCTGGTGGTGATCGTGATGTTCATCTTCCTGCAGAACTTCCGCGCCACCATGATCCCCGCCATTGCCGTGCCGGTGGTGCTGCTGGGCACCTTCGGCGTGCTGTCGGCGCTGGGGTATTCGATCAACATGCTGACCATGTTCGCCATGGTGCTCGCCATCGGCCTGCTGGTGGACGACGCCATCGTGGTGGTCGAGAACGTCGAGCGCGTGATGAGCGAGGAGGGCCTGCCCCCGAAGGAGGCCACGCGCAAGTCCATGCGCGAGATCACCCCGGCTCTGGTGGGCATCGGCCTCACGCTGGCGGCCGTGTTCATCCCCATGGCGTTCTTCACGGGCTCCACGGGCGTCATCTACCGGCAGTTCTCCGTCACCATCGTCTCGGCCATGGCGCTGTCGGTGTTCGTGGCGCTCACGCTCACGCCCGCGCTGTGCGCCACGCTGCTCAAGCCCGTCGCCAAGGGCCAGCACACGGCCCACGGCGACGCGCCGCGCCGGGGCCTGTTCGGCCTGAGCGACCGCTTCTTCGCCTGGTTCAACCGCAACTTCGACCGCACGGCCAACCGCTACCAGCGCACCGTGGGCGGGCTGCTGCGCCGCACCTTGCGCATGGTGGTGATCTACCTGGCCATCGTAGCGGCCGTGGCGCTGGTGTTCAAGAAACTGCCCACCTCGTTCCTGCCCAATGAAGACCAGGGCTTCATCACCGCCAGCGTCACCCTGCCATCGGGCGCCACCGACGAGCGCCTGTGGGCCGTGTTCGACGAGATCAAGGACTACTTTCTGGCCCGCCCCGAAACGCTGCGCGTGTTCGGCCTGTCGGGCAACAACGGCAACCAAAGCTCGGGCACCATGTCCATCCGCTTCAAGCCCTGGGACGAGCGCCCCGGCGCCCACCAGTCGGCGGAGGCCATCGCCCGGCAGGCAAGCAAGGACCTGGCCCACATCCGCGACGCGCGCATCTTCATGCTGCAGCCGCCCGCCGTGCGCGGCCTGGGCTCGGCTGCGGGCATCAACTTCATGCTCAAGGACGTGAACGCCCTGGGCCAGGACGCGCTGGTGGCCGCCAAGGACAAGCTCATCGAGCTGGCCCGCGAGCACCCCGCGCTGACCAACGTGCGCACCACCAACTTCGACACCACGTCCGAGCTGCAGCTCACCGTGGACGACCGCAAGGCCGCCGCGCAGGGGCTGTCGCCCACCGACATCAACGGTGTGCTCTCCAGCGCCATGGGCGGCACCTACGTGAACGACTTCGTGCACCAGGGCCGCGTCAAGCGCGTGTACATCATGGGCGACACACCCTACCGCATGCTGCCGCAGGACATCGGCCAGTGGGCGGTGCGCAACAAGAATGGGGAAATGGTGCGCTTTTCGACCTTTGCCACCACCTCGTGGACCAGCGGCCCGCCCCAGCTCATGCGCTACAACGGCAACCCCGCGCTGGAGCTGCAGGCCGACACCGCGCCCGGCGCCAGTTCGGGCGACGCCATGGACGCCATCGAATCCATCATGAAGCAGATGCCCGAGGGCATCACCATGGAATGGACCGGCGCCTCGCTGCAGGAGCGCCGCTCGGGCTCGCAGGCGCCGCTGCTCTATGCCGTCTCCATCCTGTTCGTGTTCCTGTGCCTGGCCGCGCTGTACGAAAGCTGGAGCGTGCCGTTCTCCGTCATGCTGGCCGTGCCGCTGGGCGTCATCGGCGCCCTGCTGGCCACCTACACGCGCGGCATGACGAACGACGTGTACTTCCAGGTGGGCCTGCTGACCACCGTGGGCCTCGCGTCCAAGAACGCCATCCTGATCGTCGAATTCGCCGTGCAGCTGCAGGAGCAGGGCAAGAGCCTGTTCGACGCCACCGTGCAGGCCGTGCGCCTGCGCCTGCGGCCCATCCTCATGACATCGCTGGCCTTCGGCTTCGGCGTGCTGCCCCTGGCCATCGGCACCGGCGCGGGCGCGGCCGGGCGTCAGGCCATCGGCACCGGCGTGCTCGGCGGCATGGTGGCGTCCACCATCCTGGGGCTGTTCTTCGTGCCCGTGTTCTTCCTGCTGGTGCGCTCGTGGTTCGCGTCGCGCAAGCCGGAACATCCCGACACTTCCGCCACCGCGCAGGAGGCGCAAGCATGACGATGCCGCTGCTGCCCCGCCCCCCCTCGCCGTCCCGCGCCGCCGCTCTGGCAGCCACGGCGCTGTGCGCCATGCTGGCCCTGGCCGGCTGCACCAACCTCGCGCCCCACTACGACCGCCCCACGGCCCCCGTGCCGGCCAGCCTGGACAACACCGCCACGGCCCCGGATGCCGGCGGCGCCTACGCCCCGCTGGGCTGGGAAGCCGTGGTGCAGTCCGGGCCGCTGCGCGAGCTCATCGCGCTGTCGCTCCAGAACAACCGCGACCTGCGCGCCGCCGCGCTCGCCATCGAGCGCGCCCAGGCCCAGTACGGCGTGAGCCGCGCCGACCGCCTGCCCGCCGTGAACGGCAGCGCGCAAGGCAGCCGAGCACGCACCGCCGCGGACCTCACCGCCACCGGCCGCTCCCAGATCAGCGAGCAGTACAGCGCGCAGCTGGGCATCAGCAGCTACGAGCTGGACTTCTTCGGCCGCGTGCGCAACCTGAACGAAGCGGCCTGGCAGGAAGTGCTGCGCACCACCGACAACCAGCGCAGCGTGCAGCTGAGCCTGGTGGCCGAGGTGACCAACGCCTGGCTGACGCTGGCGGCCGACCAGGCGCGCCTCGCGCTGGCCCGGGAAACCCTGCGCTCGCGCGAGGCCTCCTACGCGCTCACCGAGCGCACCCACCGCCTGGGCGCCACCTCGGGCCTCGTCCTCGCGCAGAACCAGACGACGGTGGAAACCGCCCGCGCCGACGTCGCGGCCTACGCCAGCCAGGTGGCGCGCGACCGCAACGCGCTGCAGCTGCTGGTGGGCTCCCCCGTCCCACCGGCCCTGCTGCCCCCCGCCGAGCAGGCCGCGCCGGCGCTGCAACTGCTCGCGGTGCCTGCGCAGATCCCATCGAGCGTGCTGCTGTCGCGCCCCGACGTGATGGCCGCCGAGCGCAGCCTGCAGGCCACCTACGCCAACATCGGCGCCGCGCGGGCCGCGTTCTTCCCCAGCATCTCGCTCACGGCCAGCCTGGGCACGGCCAGCAATGAGCTGTCGGGCCTGTTCTCGGGCGGCAACACGATCTGGAGCTTCGTGCCCCAGATCCGCCTGCCGATCTTCGACGGCGGCCGCAACCAGGCCAACCTCGAAGTGGCCGAGGCCAACCAGCGCATCGCGCTGGCGCAGTACGAAAAAGTCATCCAGACCGCCTTCCGCGAAGCCGCCGACGCCCTGGCCGAACGCGCCACGCTGGCCGACCGCATCGCCGCGCAAAGCGCCCTGCTCGCGGCCACCGAGCGCGTCTATGCGCTGTCCGATGCGCGCTTCAAGGCGGGCGCGGACAGCTATCTCGCGGTGCTCGACGCGCAGCGCTCGCTGTACGCGGCGCAGCAGACCCTGCTGAGCCTGCAGCTGGCCGAGCAGGTCAACCGCATCACGCTCTACAAGGTGCTGGGCGGGGGCTGAAGACCCGCGTCCTGCCCGGCATGCGCGGGCCTGGGCGGGTGTTTGGCGGCGTTCTTGCGCAGCTTGCGCTCCACCGCTTCCTCCACATCCACGCCCGTGTGATCGGCCAGCTGCAGCAGGTAGAGCAGCACGTCGGCGATCTCGTCGGCCACGCGCTCCTTGTCTACCGCATCCTGCGTGAGCGTGGACGATTCGTCGGGCGTGAGCCACTGGAACAGCTCCTGCAGTTCGGCGGCCTCCACCATCAGGGCCATCGCCAGGTTCTTGGGCGTGTGGTAGGGCTGCCAGTCACGCGCGGCGGCGAAGTCGCGCAGCCGGGTTTGCAATGCCTTCACATCCATGCGTTGCTCCTCCTGGCACTCTTGTTCTGATAGCTGCTTGCGCTTGCCACATAAGCGCCAGAGGCCGATTTCATTCAAATCCCCCGGCGACCGCATCCACCGACGCCGCAATGTCCGCCATCGACCGGAACAGCACCAGCGGGTCGTCGCGCGACGGCAGGAAACCCCGGCGTGCCCAGAACGCCCCTGCCGCTTCGTCCACCGCATGCACCACCAAGGCCCGCCCGCCGATCAGCCGGGCGGCGGCCACGCTGCGCTGCAGGGCATGCTTGACCAGTCCCGTGCCGATACCCTGGCCCGCCCAGCGGCTGTCGGTCGCCAGTTGACCCAGCAGCAGGCAGGGCACCGGGTCGGGCGGCTGGCCGGTGCGGATGGAGCGCGGCAACTGCGCGGGCAGCACCGCCGTGGGCGACAGGCCATAGAAGCCGACCACGCGCCCCTGCACGTGCACCACGACCACGGCCGTGAAGCCCTTTTGCTGGTTGGGCAGCGCGCGGGTGTGCAGCCAGCGGTCCAGCGCCGGGTGGCCACAGGAAAACGCAGCCACATCGTGCTGCGCGGTCAGGGCCTGTGGCCCCTCGATTCTCATTCCCACGGAGCGAGGCGTTGCAGCGTTTGCACCATCTCGGGCACGGGCGTGCCCGGTGCGGCGAGCGCAGCCAGGAAGGCATCGAAACCCTCGGGGCTCATGCGGATGGGCAGGGCTTCGAGCAGCGCCTCTTCCGCCGCGCGCACTGCCGCGTCACGCATGAACTCGGTGCGCGACCGCCCCCGCAGCGCGGCGGCACGGTCGATGATGGCGAGGTCGCCCTCGGGCAGGCGCAGCGACAAGGGGTGGACGGCGAGGGGGGTCATGCAGGAATTCTAGCCGCGTAATGCAAATAGCACTACATCACCCTGCGAACTCCTGATTCAATAGCTGCCAGCGCTTGCTGCACAAGCGCTGGAGGCCAATTTGGCTTAAACAATCGGCGACACCATGGGCTGCCCCGCGAAATGCCGCGTGGCATTGGCGATGAAGCGGTCCACCGAGTTCTGCACCGCCTCGGGCGACCAGCCCGCGACGTGGGGCGTGAGCACCACGTTGGTCAGGCCGACCAGCTCGGCGGGCGGCGCGGGCTCGCTCTCGTACACGTCCAGGCCCGCGCCGGCGAGGGCGTTCGTGCGCAGGGCCTCGGCCAGCGCGGCGGTGTCCACCACGCTGCCGCGCGCGATGTTGACCAGCCAGCCGCGCGGGCCCAGCGCCCGCAGCGTCGCCGCATCCACCAGGTGGCGCGTGCCGGGCCCGCCGGGCGTGGCGATGACCAGCACGTCGCACCACGCGGCCAGGGCGTGCAGGCTGTCGAAGTAGCGGTGCGGCACGTCGCCCTTCGGCGTACGGTTGTGGTAGCCGACCTCCATCTCGAAGCCCAGCGCGCGCTGCGCGATCTTGCGGCCGATGGTGCCCAGGCCCAGGATGCCCAGGCGCTTGTGCGAGACGTTGGGCGGCAGCGGCAGGGTGGTGCGCCACACGCCCTGGCGCGTGAGCGCGTCCAGCCGCGGGATGCCGCGCACGGTGGCGATGAGCAGGCCGAAGGCGTGGTCGGCCACGCAGTCGTCATTGGTGCCAGCGCCGTTGGCCACGGCGATGCCGCGCGCACGGGCGTGGGCCACGTCGATGTTCTCGTAGCCCGCGCCCAGCGCGCAGACCAGCTGGAGCTGCGGCAGCGCGTCCATCTGCGCGGCGCTGAGGCCGATGGAGCCGATGGTGAGCACGGCCTGCACGCGCGCCCCGCCGCGGGCGATGGCGTCCGCCGCCTGGTCGGGCTCGGGCGCGTAGATCAGGTCGAACGCCTGCGCGATCTGCGCCTGGTGTTCGTTGGTCAGGAGGGTGATGGCCAGCAGGGTGGGTTTCATGGCGTGACGGGATCGGGGATGGGGAAAACGGCGGAGGGCCCGGCCGCATCGGCGGCAGCGGCAGCGGCATCGCTTTGCTGCAGCGCCCACATGCTGGCATAGCGCCCGCGCTGGGCCAGCAGTTGCGCATGGGTGCCGCGCTCGATGATGCGGCCGGCCTCCATGACCAGGATTTCATGCGCATCGACCACGGTGGACAGGCGGTGCGCGATGACCAGCGTGGTCTTGTTGCGCGCCACGCCCTGCAGCTCGGCCTGGATGGCGCGTTCGTTGGCCGAGTCCAGCGCCGAGGTGGCTTCGTCGAAGATGAGGATGAGCGGGTTCTTGAGCAGCGTGCGCGCGATGGCCACGCGCTGCTTTTCGCCGCCCGAGAGCTTGAGGCCGCGCTCGCCCACGCGCGTGGCATAGCCCTGGGGCGTGCCCGCGATGAAGTCGTGGATGCGCGCGGCGCGGGCCGCCGCCTCCACCTCGTCCTGGCTCGCGCCGGGCCGCCCGTAGGCGATGTTGTAGGCCACGGTGTCGTTGAAGAGCACGGTGTCCTGCGGCACGATGCCGATGGCCTGCCGCACGCTGCCCTGCGTCACGCCGCGGATGTCCTGGCCGGCGATGGTGATGCGGCCCTGCTGGATGTCGTAGAAACGGAACAGCAGGCGCGCCAGCGTGGATTTGCCCGATCCCGAGGGGCCGACCACGGCCACCGTCTTGCCCGCCGGGATCTCCAGGCTCACGCCGTGCAGGATGGGGCGGTCCGGCGCGTAGGCGAAGTGCACGTCCTCGAAGCGCACCGTGGGCTGGTCCAGCCCCGCCAGCGCCTGGGCGCCCGGGGCGTCGGCCACCTCGCGCTCGCGGTCGAGCAGGGTGAACATCTTGTCCAGGTCGGTGAGGTTCTGCTTGATCTCGCGGTAGATCATGCCCAGGAAGTTGAGCGGGATGTAGAGCTGGATCATGTAGGCGTTGACCATGACCAGGTCGCCCAGCGTCATGCTGCCCGCCGCCACGCCCTGCGTGGCGCGCCAGAGCATGGCCACCAGTGCCGTGGCGATGATGAGCTGCTGGCCGGTGTTGAGCAGCGACAGCGTGGCCTGCGCCTTGATGCGCGAGCGGCGGTAGCGGTCCAGGCTGTCGTCGTAGCGCCGGGCCTCGAAGGCTTCGTTGTTGAAGTACTTCACCGTCTCGTAGTTCAGCAGCGAATCCACGGCCTTGGTGTGCGCGGCGGAGTCGAGTTCGTTGGCCTCGCGCCGGTACTTGGTGCGCCATTCGGTCACCGTGACGGTGAACACGATGTACACGGCCAGCGCCAGCAGCGTGATCCAGGCGAACCAGGCGTCGAACTTCACGGCCAGGATGCCGAGCACCAGCGCCACCTCGATCAGCGTGGGCACGATGCTGTAGAGCGAATACGAGATCAGCGACTCGATGCCCTTCACGCCGCGCTCGATGTCGCGCGTCATGCCGCCCGTCTGCCGCTCCAGGTGGAAGCGCAGGCTGAGCGCATGCAGGTGCTCGAACGTGGCGAGGGCGATGGAGCGCGTGGCGCCCTGCGTGGCGCGCGAGAAGACCAGCTCGCGCAGTTCGGTGAATACCGAGGTGGACAGGCGCAGCAGCCCGTAGGCCAGCAGCAGCCCCACGGGCACGACCAGGATGGCCGCGGGGTCGCCGGGCTTGACGCTCATCGCATCGACCAGCGTCTTGAGCAGCAGCGGCACGCCCACGTTGGCCACCTTGGCGGCCACCATGAAGGCCAGCGCCGCGAGCACGCGCCACTTGTACTGCCAGAGGTAGGGGAACAGCCGGGCCAGCGTGGACCAGTCGGACGGCGCGGGAGCGGAGGCTGCGGGGTGTGGGGACAGGGCTTCGCCGGAACGGCGCATGAGAGACAATCCGGTTCGTTTTTTCTCAGATTGTGCCCATGTCCGCCATTTTCAGCCCGCCACCCGCCGCATTACCCACTGACAAGGAGCTGGTGCTCAAGGTGATCCCCATGCCTGCCGACACCAACGGCAACGGCGACATCTTCGGCGGCTGGGTGATGGCGCAGGTGGACCTGGCAGGCTCGGTGCTGCCCGCGCGCTACATGCAGGGGCGCATGGCGACGGTGGCCGTCAACGAATTCATCTTCAAGCAGCCCGTGCGGGTGGGCGACATCCTGTCGTTCTTCTCGGCCATCACGCGCGTGGGCAACACCTCGGTCACCGTGGAGGTGGAGGTGTACGCCGAACGCTTTCAAGCCCAGGGGCAGTACGTGAAGGTGACGGAGGCGCGGCTGACCTATGTGGCCATCGACGAACAAGGCCGCCCGCGCCCCGTGCCCAAACCCGCCGCGGCGGGCTGAGCGGGCCGGGGAGTCAGGCGGCCAGGGCGGCCGGCTCGGACCGCTGCGATGCGGACGATGGGGCTGATGAGGAAGCCGCGCGCTGCGCGCCCGACAGCGCCGGGAACCCCGAGGCGATCTCGCCCGCGATCTGGCCGCCCTCTTCCACCACCAGCTTGCCGTAGCGGATCTTGCCATTGACCCGGCCCGAGCTGTAGATCACCAGCTTCTGGCGCACGGTGAGCGTGCCGTCGAACTCGCCGTGGATCTCGGCGATGTCGATCTCGGCCGAACCGCGGAAGGCGCCGTTTTCCGAGATCTGGATCACGCGCGAATCCATCGTGGCTTCCACCGTGCCCTCCACCACCAGCGTGTCGCAGTCGGTGATCTCCACGCCCTTGAGCTTGATGTTCGGACCCACGGTGAGCTTGCTGCCGGTGGAGTCGCCCGCCGCGGACTTGGGTGCTGCGGGCGTGGGCGCCGGCTGCGCGGATGCCGAATTGCTGCCGGCTGCCGCGCCGCCCAGAACCGACGACGATGCGGTGCTGTGGCGGGGTTGGAAGGACTCGGGTTCACGCTTGCCAAAGAAGGGGTTTTGCACGGCCATCAGATCTCCTTGAAAAGAGACGCATCGTAGATTTCGCAAGCCCGTGAAAGATGCCTTCGTTACGCAAGAACGGTAACCAAACGGTTCCCTGGTTGCATGCGCTTGCAAGGCTTGCAGCAGCAAACACGGCAACTCCCCCTGAGTCGCCTTCGGCGCCTTCCCCCTCTCTCGGCTGTCGCCGGGAGGTGGACGCACCCAGTGGCCTGGCAAAGCCAGTTCCACGGGTGCACTGGCGTGGGGCGCAGCCACTGCGAACGACGCGCTCAGCAGGAGACTGCCGGAGCGCCCTTACGAGACGATGTAGGCCGCAGCCCCCGCCGACATGATCTTGCCGTCCGGCCCCAGGAACTCCATGCGCGTGCTGGCCACGCGCGAGCCCAGGCGCAGCACGTTGGCGCGCAGCTCGAAGTGGCTGCCGATGCCGGGGCGCAGGTAGTCGATGCGCAGGTCGATGGTACCCAGCTTGGCGAAGCGGTGCAGGCGCTGCTCGGGCGCCTCGTCCATGTGCTTGGCACCGATGGCGGCCATCACGGCGAGGCCGCCCATGGCGTCCAGCCCCGCGCTGATCACGCCGCCGTGGATGCGGTTGTAGGCATAGTGCCCCACCAGGTCGGGCTTCATGTCGATGCGGCCCACCACGCCGTCGGGCCGCAGCGCGGTGATCTTCAGGCCCAGCACCTGGTTGAACACGATCTTCTCTTCAAAGATGGCCTTGAGCCCGGCAATGAACTCGGGTTCGAATTCCGGGGGCGGCGCGACGGTTTTGCTCATGAGGGAATCCCTGTGTGGAATGCGCGCCAGGGCACGGCACGATACTCCTGATTTTATAGCTGCTTGCGCTTATTGGATAAGCGCTGCAGGCCATTTTCATTCAAAACTCCCGTGGCGCCCTGCGCCCGCGGTGAAACGGGCGGCGCCGCGCAGCGCCTCGGCCAGGCAGGCGCGCCCGCCCGTCCACTCGCGCAGCAGCGCTTCCTGCAGCGGCAGGCCTTCGCCCGCGAGCGCGCTGGCGCGGTCGGCGCGCAGCGTGGCCTGCGGGAAGGCGGCGATCTCGCGCGCCAGCGCCAGTGCGGCCTGCAGCGCCTGGCCCGGCGGCGCCACGCGGTTGCACAGGCCGATGCGCAGCGATTCCGCCGCATCGACCTTGCGGCCCGTGAGGATGAGGTCCAGCGCATGCGACAAACCCACGAGGCGCGGCAGGCGCACGGTGCCGCCGTCGATCAGCGGCACGCCGAAGCGGCGGCAGAAGACGCCCATGTAGGCGTCCTCGGCCATCACGCGCAGGTCGCACCACAGCGCCAGCTCCATGCCGCCCGCCACCGCCGCGCCTTCGATGGCGGCGATCACGGGCTTAGACAGTTGCAGGCGGCTCGGCCCCATGGGGCCCGGCGGCAGCGGCGTGTCGGCGGTGAAGTCCAGCGACGCGGCCAGGGCCTCGGGCGTGACGCCCTGCGCCTGCAGGCGCGCGCCGGACTGCAGATCCCAGCCCGCGCAGAAGTGCCCGCCCGCGCCATGGAACACCGCCACGTCGGCGCCGTCGTCCTGCTCGAATGCCACGAACGCGGCATGCAGCGCCTGCGCGGTCGCCGTGTCCACGGCATTGCGCACGTCGGGGCGGCGCAATGTCACCAGCGTGACACGGTTGTGGGTCTGGGCCTCTACGGACATGGGGGGTTCTCCTGGCGCGCCGGCGCCTGCATAGGACGCAACCCTTATTGCGCCCCGCCGCGCACTGCGTCAAGATGCGCCGGGTCGATCAGGGTTAGCCCCGAGTGCGGTATGCACCTGGCGCGGGCACCATTATTTATGCAAAGCAATCGCTTTGTAAAAATATTCTGGAGAGCCTGAGTGCAATTCGTGCAACTGTTGATCAGCGGGGTCTCCCAGGGGTGCATCTACGGGCTGATCGCGCTGGGGTTCGTGCTCATCTACAAGGCCACGGAGACCGTGAGCTTCGCGCAGGGCGAGCTGATGATGCTGGGCGCGTTCTGCGGCTTGGCGCTCATGACGGTGCTGGGCTTTCCCTTCTGGGTCGCGGTGCTCGCCAGCATCCTCGCCATGGGCCTCTTCGGCGTGGTGCTGGAGCGCGCGGTGATCCGCCCCATCCTGGGCCAGCCAGCGTTCTCCATTGTCATGCTCACCATCGGCATCGGCTACGTGCTGCGCGGGCTGGTGACCATGATCCCCAATATCGGCACCGAGACGCACACGCTGCCCGTGCCCTACAAGGACATGTCGTTCCGCCTGGGCGCGCTGGTGCTCAACGCCGAGCAGCTGGTGGTGATCGGCGCCACGGCCGTGCTGTGCGTGCTGCTGTTCGCCATGTTCCGCTACAGCAAGCTGGGCATCGCCATGCAGGCCTCGTCGCAGAACCAGCTCGCGGCCTACTACATGGGCATTCCGGTGCAGCGGCTCAATGGCCTGGCCTGGGGGCTGGCCGCCGCCGTGGCGGCCGTGGCGGGGCTGCTGCTGGCGCCCATCACCTTCGTGCACGCCAACATGGGGCTCATCGGGCTCAAGGCGTTTCCGGCCGCTGTGGTGGGGGGCTTCGGCAGCCTGCCGGGGGCCATCGTGGGCGGGCTGGTGATCGGCATCGTGGAATCGCTGTCGGGCTTCTACCTGCCCGACGGCTTCAAGGACACGGCGGCGTACATCGTGGTGCTGATCATGCTGATGGTCAAACCCAACGGCCTCTTCGGCGAAAAACTCCGCAAGAAGGTCTGACCCCATGCGCTTTCTTTTCAAGACCTCTTACGAACAAGACATCCGCCTGGCCAAGCACGGCGGCCACGTGTTCTGGTACGGCCTGCTGTGCCTGGCGCTGGTCGCGGCGCCCTGGGTGGCGCCCGAATACTGGCTGGCGCAGCTCACCTTCGTGCTCATCTACGCCATCGTGGGCCTGGGGCTGATGCTGCTGGCGGGCTTCACGGGGCAGTTCTCGCTGGGGCACGCGGCCTTCCTGGGCGTGGGTGCGTACACGCAGGCGGTGCTCACGGGCCTGGGCTGGCCGTTCGCACTGTCGCTGGCCTGCGCGGCCGGGCTGTCGGCGGCGGTGGGCGTGGTGGTGGGGCTGCCCGCGCTGCGCGTGAAAGGCATCTACCTGGGCATGGCCACGCTGTCGTTCGGCTTCATCGTCGAGGAGGTGTTCGCGCGCTGGGAATCGGTGACGGGTGGCAATTCCGGCAAGCACCTGGTGCCGCCGGAGATCTGGGGCTTCAAGTTCGAGTCCACCGAGTCGTTCTACTTTTTGTGCCTGGTGATCGCCGTGGTCAGCACGCTGGCCATCCTGAACCTGCTGCGCTCGCCCACGGGGCGGGCCTTCGTGGCCATCCGCGACTCGGAGATCTCGGCGCAGAGCATGGGCATCCACCTCGCGCGCTACAAGACGCTGTCGTTCTCGCTCTCGGCGGCGCTCGCGGGCATCGGCGGGGCGCTGTACGCGCACAAGCTGCAGTTCATCTCGCCGGACCAGTTCAACATCCTGCAGTCCATCGACCTGCTGCTGATGATCGTGATCGGCGGGCTGGGCTCGGTGCACGGCGCCTTCCTGGGCGCGATCTTCCTCATCTCCATGCCGCAGCTCATCGCGCTGGGCAAGGACTGGCTGCCGGACTCCATCGGCCAGTCGCCCGGCCTGCAGAGCGTGGTGTACGGCGCGGTGCTGGTGGCCTTCGTGCTGTTCGAGCCCATGGGGCTGTACGGCCGCTGGCTCAAGGTGCGCACCTGGCTGCAGATGTTCCCGTTCTACCGCAAGGGCATGTTCAAGCGGCAGAAGTCCTTCCAGAAGTCTGATCGCCTCAAATGACCAGCAACGACGACGTGCTCCTCTCGGCCCAGGGCCTCAGCGTGCGCTTCGGCGGCGTGCTGGCCGTGAACAACGTGAGCTTCGACGTGAAGCGCGGCGAGGTGTTCACCCTCATCGGCCCCAACGGCGCGGGCAAGACGACGGTGTTCAACCTCATCAGCCGCATCTACACGCCCACCACCGGCACCATCGCCTACGCCGGTCCGGGCGGCGCGATGCTGCCTTTGAGCACGCAGCCGCCGCACAAGGTGGCGGGCCTGGGCATTGCGCGCACCTTCCAGAACATCGAGCTCTTCGAGCACGCGAGCGTGCTGCACAACCTGCTGATCGGCCGCCATACGCGGCGCGAGACGGGCCTGTGGGCCGAGATGCTCTTCACCCGCAAGGTGCGCGACGCCGAGGTGCGCGCCCGCGAGAAGGCCGAGCAGGTGATCGATTTCCTCGACCTGCAGCACTACCGCGACACGCTGGTGGCCGGCCTGCCCTACGGCGTGCGCAAGGTGGTGGAGCTGGCGCGCGCGCTGTGCACCGAGCCGCAGCTGCTGCTGCTCGACGAGCCCTCCTCGGGCCTGAACGTGGAGGAGACGGACGACATGGCGTTCTGGATCCAGGACATCCAGCACGAGCTAGGCATCACCGTGCTGATGGTGGAGCACGACATGTCGCTGGTCTCCAAGGTGTCCGACCGTGTGCTGGCCATGAACCAGGGCGAGGTGGTGGCCCTGGGCACGCCGCGCGAGGTGCAGACGCACCCCGGCGTGGTGGAGGCGTATCTCGGCACCATCGACGATGTGAGCAGCCTGCGCCGGCACCCTGGCCATGCGGGCAGCCTGGGAGCCCGCGCATGAGCGCCGCCAACGAACAGACCCCCATGCTGCGCCTGCAGAACGTGGAGAGCGCCTACGGCCCCATCAAGGCCATCCGCGGCGTGAGCCTGCAAGTGCGGCGCGGCGAGATCGCCACCGTGCTGGGCAGCAACGGCGCGGGCAAGACCACCATCCTCAAGACCATCAGCGGCATCATCGACCCGCGCAAGGGCTCCATCGAGTTCCAGGGCCAGGACATCACGGCGCGCGACCCGGCCGCCATCGTGCGCCAGGGCCTCATGCACGTGCCCGAGGGGCGCGAGGTGTTCCCGCTGCTCTCGGTGCGCGACAACCTGCTCATGGGCGCCTACACCCGCAAGGATGGCGACGCGGTGGCGCGCGACATCGAGACGGTGTTCGGCTACTTCCCCATCCTGAAGGAACGCGCCGCGCAGGACGCGGGCCTGCTCTCGGGCGGGCAGCAGCAGATGCTGGCGATCTCGCGCGCGCTCATGGCCGCGCCCGCGCTGATCTTGCTCGACGAGCCCAGCCTGGGCCTATCGCCGAAGCTCACCAAGGAGATCTTCGAGATCGTGGTACGCATCAACCGCGAGCGCGGCACCACCATCCTGCTGGTGGAACAGAACGCCAACATGGCGCTCAATGCATCGGACTACGGCTATGTGCTGGAGAACGGCCGCATCGTGATGGAAGACAGCTGCGAGCGCCTGCGCGAGAAGGACGACATCAAGGAGTTCTACCTCGGCATGAAGGACGAAGGCGTGCGCGGCGAGCGGCGCTGGAAGAAAAAGAAGACCTGGAGATAAAGCGCGTATGTCCAACCTCTGGGACCTCGATCACATCCAGCCCGCAGGCACCGACGTGCTGGCCGGCAGCACCATCTCCGCCATGTTCTGGAACGCCGTGGCCGCGCGCGGCCCGCGCGTGTGGCTGCGCCAGAAGGAGCTGGGCATCTGGAAGAGCTGGACCTGGGACCAGACGGCCGAGGCCGTGCGCGAGATCGCGGGCGGACTCATGTCGCTGGGCTTCGCGCGCGGCGACTGCGCGTCCATCCTGTCCAGCACCAACATCGAATGGGTGCTGGCCGACCTGGCGGTGCTGAGCTGCGGCGGCGTGGCCAACGGCATCTACCCCACCGACGCGGCCGCCCAGGTGCACTACCTGAGCGAGGATTCGCGCACCACCGTGCTCTTCGTGGAGGACGACGAACAGCTCGACAAGGCGCTGGAGGTGCGCGCCGGCCTGCCCCTGCTGCGCAGGATCGTCGTCTTCGACATGGAAGGGCTGCGCGGGCTGGACGACCCGGGCGTGCTGAGCCTGGCTGCCCTGCGCGAGCTGGGCCGTGCCTGGAACCAGCAGAACCCCGGCGCGCTGGAGCAGCGCGTGCAGGCCTGCCAGCCCGAGGACGTGGCCATCCTCGTCTACACCTCGGGCACGACCGGCAAGCCCAAGGGCGCCATGCACACGCACGCCGCGCTGACCTATACCGTGCGCGGCTACAACACGCTGATCTCGCGCACCGAGGACGACGAGGCCATGTGCTTCTTGCCGCTGTGCCACATCGCCGAGCGCATGGGCGGCGAATACTTCTCGCTCTACACCGGCTCGCGCCTGAACTTCGTCGAGAACCCCGACACCGTGCCCGAGAACGTGCGCGAGATCGCGCCCACGGTGTTCACCGCCGTGCCGCGCGTGTGGGAGAAGTTCTACTCGGGCGTGATGATCGCCCTCAAGGAATCGACGCGGCTGCAGCAGGCGGCCTATGCGTGGTCCATCGGCGTGGGCACGCGCATTGCCGACCTGGTGCTGGCGGGGCAGCCCGTGGGCGGCCTGCTGAAGGCGCAGTTCATGCTGGCGCGCTTCCTGGCGCTGAACAACGTGCGCAAGCTCATCGGCATCCACCGCGCGCGCTTCCTGGTCACGGGCGCCGCGCCCATCTCGCCCGAGCTGGTGAAGTGGTACCTGGCCCTGGGCGTGCCCATGCTGGAAGTCTGGGGCATGACGGAGACCTGCGGCGCCGCCACCGGCGTGCCCGCCAACCGCATCAAGCCCGGCTCCATCGGCCCGGCGGCCGCCTTCAACGAGGTGCGCGTGGACCCTGCCACGGGCGAGATCCTGGTGCGCGGCCCCAACGTGTTCAAGGGCTACCTGAACCTGCCCGAGAAGACGGCGGAAACCATCGACGCCGACGGCTGGCTGCACACGGGCGACGTGGGCACCATCGACGCCGACGGCTACCTGCGCATCACCGACCGCATGAAGGACATCATCATCACGGCCGGCGGCAAGAACATCACGCCCAGCGAGCTGGAGAACGAGCTCAAATTCAGCCCCTACGTGACGGACGCGGTGGTCATCGGCGACAAGCTGCCCTACCTCACGGTGATCATCATGATCGACCAGGAGAACGTGGAGAAATTCGCGCAGGACAACGACGTGCCCTTCAGCAACTACGCCAGCCTGACGCGCGCCCGCGAGGTGCAGGACCTGATCCAGGCCGAGATCGACCGCGTGAACGCGCAGTTCGCCCGCGTGGAGCAGATCAAGAAGTTCTTCCTGCTCGACACCCAGCTCACGGCGGAAGACGAAGAGCTGACGCCCACCATGAAGCTCAAGCGCAAGCTGGTGCAGCAGAAGTACGCCGCGCAGATTGAAGCCATGTATCGCTAGGGAAAGTGCTGGTGCCCCTGGCGGGGCATCGTTCTATAACGACTGATCCACTCAAAGGAGACGTGCCATGAAACTTCACCAAATTGCCGCGCTGGCCATCGTGGCCATGGCTGCAGGCGCCGCACAGGCCCAGCAGGGCGTGAGCAAGGACACCATCACACTGGGCTCCATCCAGGACCTGTCCGGCCCGCTGGCGGGCTTCGGCAAGCAGGTGCGCCTGGGGATGATGCTGCGCGTGGACGAGGCCAACGAGCAGGGCGGCGTGAACGGCCGCAAGCTCGACCTCAAGGTGGAGGACTCGGGCTACGATCCCAAGAAGGCCGTGCTGGCCGCGCAGAAGCTCGTGAACCAGGACAAGATCTTCATGATGATCGCGCACATCGGCACGGCGCAGAACCTGGCTGCGATGCCGGTGCAGTTCAGCAAGAACGTCATCAACTTCTTCCCGGTGACGGCGGCGCGGGAAATGTACGAGCCCTTCCACAAGCTCAAGTACTCGTTCGCCGCCACCTACTACGACCAGATCCGCCTGGCCGCGCCCAAGCTCATCAAGGAAAAGGGCGCCAAGAAGGTCTGCACCATCTACCAGGACGACGAGTTCGGGCTGGAAGTGATGCGCGGCGGCGAAGCCGCGCTCAAGTCCATCGGCATGGAGTTCGCCGAGAAGACCTCGTACAAGCGCGGCGCCACCGACTTCTCGTCGCAGGTGGCCAAGATGAAGTCCTCGGAGTGCGACTTCGTGATCCTGGGCACCATCATCCGCGAGACCATCGGCACCATCGGCGAATCGCGCAAGACGGGCTTCAACCCCACCTTCCTCGGCTCCAGCGCGGCCTACACCGACCTGATCCACAAGCTGGGCGGCAAGCCCATGGACGGCCTGTACGCCACCATGACGGTGCAGCACCCCTACCTGGACGAGGCCAGCCAGCCCATCCGCTTCTGGGCCAACAAGTACAAGACCAAGTTCAACGAGGACCCCACGGTGTTCTCGGTATACGGCTATGGCGCCATCGATGCGTTCATCAAGGCCGCGCAGAAGGCCGGCACCAACCTGACCACCGAGAGCTTCATCAAGGCCATGGACACCATGGTGATTCCGCCCGACATGTTCGGCAGCGCCGAGGCCAGCTACGGACCGCAAAAGCGCCTGGGCAGCGACCTGTCGCGCCTGTCGCAGATCCAGGACGGCAAGTGGAAGGTGGTGTCGGACTACGTCAAGCCCTGACGGCCACCCCCCTCCTGCAAGCCGCCTCCGGGCGGCTTTTTGCTTTGCAGGGAGCGCGCAGCATGGCAGAATTTAATTTAACCAAGCAGTAACTTTGTAAAAATAGGCCGCCGCATGATCGAACGCACCCTCTTCCAGCCCGAGCACCAGGCCTTCGCCGACAGCTTCCGCCGCTTCGTCGAAAAGGAAATCACCCCGCACCACGCCGCATGGGAGGACCAGGGCTACGTGGCCCGCGACGTGTGGACGCAAGCCGGCGCCAACGGCTTCCTGTGCATGAGCCTGCCCGAGGAATACGGCGGCGCGGGCGCCGACAAGCTCTATTCCGTCGTGCAGATGGAAGAGATCGCCCGCGCCAATGCCACCGGCATCGGCTTCGGGCTGCACAGCGAAATCGTGGCGCCATACATCCTGCACTACGGCACCGAGGAGCAAAAGCGCAAGTACCTGCCGCAACTCGCCAGCGGCGCGATGGTGGGTGCCATCGCAATGAGCGAGCCCGCGGCGGGCAGCGACCTGCAAGGCGTCAAGACCACCGCGATCAAAAGCGCGGATGGCAGCCACTACGTGCTCAACGGCAGCAAGACCTTCATCACCAATGGCTGGCATGCCGACCTCGTCATCGTCGTCGCCAAGACCGACCCGGCCGCCGGGGCCAAGGGCACCAGCCTGCTGCTGGTGGAGCGCGGCATGCCCGGATTCGAGAAGGGCCAGCGCCTGAAGAAGGTGGGCATGAAGGCGCAGGACACGTCCGAGCTGTTCTTCAACGACGTGAAGGTGCCCGCAGAAAACCTGCTGGGCGCGGAAGGGCGCGGCTTTATCTGCCTGATGGAGCAACTGCCCTGGGAGCGCTTGCAGATCGCCATCACCGCCGTCGCCTCGGCCCAGGCCGCCATCGACTGGACGGTGGACTACGTCAAGCAGCGCAAGGTGTTCGGCCAGCCCGTGGCGGCCTTCCAGAACACGCGCTACACGCTGGCCGAATTGCAGACCGAGGTGCAGGTGGCCCGCGTGTTCGTGGACAAGTGCTGCGAGCTGATATTGAAAGACGAGCTGGACACCGCCACCGCCAGCATGGCCAAGTACTGGACGACCGACCTGCAATGCAAGGTGATGGACGAATGCGTGCAACTGCACGGCGGCTACGGCTACATGTGGGAATACGCCATCGCCCGCGCCTGGGCCGACGCGCGCGTGCAGCGCATCTACGGCGGCACGAATGAAATCATGAAGGAAGTCATCACGCGCACCATGGGGCTGCCCGCACGCTGATACTTCGATTTTTATAGCTGCTAGCGCTTGCTGCATATGCGCTGGAGGCCCATTTGACTCAAATTTTATGGAGACAACGACATGACCGAAGCCTATGTGTTCGACGCCCTGCGCACCCCGCGCGGCAAGGGCAAGAAGGACGGCACGCTGCACGAGGTAAAGCCCATCGACCTGCTCGCGGGCCTGCTGACCGAACTGCAATCGCGCCACCGCTTCGACACCGCCGCCGTCGATGACGTGGTCATGGGCATCGTCTCGCCCGTGGGCGAGCAAGGCTCCGTGCTGCCCAAGGTGGCCGCGCTCAAAGCCGGGTGGGACTGGCGCTGCGCGGGCGTGCAGGTCAACCGCTTCTGCGCCTCGGGCCTGGAAGCCGTGAACCTGGCCGCGCAGAAAGTGCGCAGCGGCTGGGAAGACCTGGTGGTGGCGGGCGGCGTGGAGAGCATGAGCCGCGTGCCCATCGGCTCCGACGGCGGCGCGTGGGCGCAAGACCCCGCCACCAACTCCGCCACGCTGTTCGTGCCGCAGGGCATCGGCGCCGACCTGATCGCCACGCTGGACGGCTACAGCCGCGCCGATGTCGATGCCTTCGCGCTCGAATCGCAGCGCCGCGCCACCGCAGCGCGGGCTGCTGGCCACTTCAAGCGCTCGGTGGTGCCCGTGCGCGACTTCCTCGGCCAGACGATTCTGGAAGAGGACGAGTTCATCAAGCCCGGCACCACGCTGGAAGGCTTGGGCACGCTGAAAGCCTCGTTCGAGCAACTGGGCGGCATGGGCTTCGACGCCGTGGCCTTGCAGCGCTACCCGCAGGTGGAACGCATCCACCACGTGCACCACGCAGGCAACTCGTCGGGCATCGTGGACGGCGCTGCAGCAGTCCTCATCGGCAACGAGGCAGCCGCCAAGGCGCATGGCCTCACGCCCCGCGCCCGCATCGTCGCCACGGCGTTGAGCGGCGCCGACCCCACCATCATGCTCACCGGCCCCGCACCGTCTGCGCGCAAGGCGCTGGCGCGGGCGGGGATGACGGTCGATCAGATCGACCTGTTTGAAGTCAACGAAGCCTTCGCCGCCGTGCCCATGCGCTTCATGCGCGACATGGGCGTGCCGCACGAGAAGGTGAACGTGAACGGCGGCGCCATCGCCATGGGCCATCCCCTGGGCGCGACGGGGGCGATGATCCTCGGCACCCTAATCGACGAGCTGCAACGGCGCGGCCTGCGCTACGGCCTAGCCACTTTGTGCGTCGGCGGCGGCATGGGCATCGCCACCATCGTCGAGCGCATCTGAAGCACAGGGAGACAAAAACATGCAAACCATCCGCTATGAGCTGATCGACGCCGCAGGCGGCAAGGTCGCGCAGATCACCTTTGACGAGGCCAACTCCCCCGTTAACACCATGTGCCGCCAGTGGCAGGACGACCTGGCCGAAGTGACAGCCAAGGTCTTGGCCGACCGCGCCCAGCTCAAAGGCATCGTGCTCGCATCGGCCAAGAGCAGCTTCTTCGCCGGGGCCGACCTCAAGGCCACCATGCGCCTCACGCCCGGCGACGCGCCGGCCGTGTTCGGCGAAATCGAGCGCATGAAAAAGCAGTTCCGCACGCTGGAAACGCTGGGCATCCCCGTGGTGGCATGCCTCAACGGCGCGGCCCTCGGCGGCGGCTGGGAAGTGGCGCTCGTCGCCCACTACCGCATCGCCGTGGCCGACCCCAAGATCCAGTTCGGCCTGCCCGAAGTCACCCTGGGCCTCATGCCCGGCGCGACGGGCGTGACCAAGATGACGCGCCTATTGGGCCTGCTGGGCGCGCAGCCCTACATCCTGGAAGGCAAGCTGTTCAATCCCGCCGAGGCGCTGGAGCTGCAACTGGTGCATGAACTCGTCGCCACGCCAGACCAGTTGCTGCCCGCCGCGCTCGCCCGCATCGCGGCCCACCCGCAGGCCGTGCAGCCGTGGGACGACAAGAATTACAAGATGCCCGGCGGCACGCCCGCCAATCCAAAAATAGCGGGCGCACTCACCGTCGCCCCCGCCATGCTCAAGAAGACCACGCGGGGCCGCTACCCCGCGCCCGAAGCCGCCCTGGCCGCGATGGCCGAAGGCGCACTGGTGGACTACGACACGGCCCTGCGCATCGAAAGCCGCTACCTTGCGCGCCTGATGACCACGCCCGTGGCGCGCAACATGATCAACACGTTCTTCTTCGACATGAACGCGATCAAGAGCGGCAAGTCGCGCCCCGCCGGTGCGCCGCGCTTCAAGCCGCAGAAGGTCGGCATCCTGGGTGCCGGGATGATGGGCGCGGGCATCGCCTGGTCACAAGCCAGCCGGGGCATCGCCACCGTGCTCAAAGATGTGAGCGTGGACAAGGCAGAAGCAGGCAAGTCGTACAGCGCAAAACTGACGCAGGCCCGCGTGGACAAGGGCCGCATGACGGCGGAAGCCCAGCAAGCGCTGCTCGCACGCATCACGCCCACTGCCAGCGCGGCAGACCTGGCAGGCTGCGACCTCATCATCGAAGCCGTGTTCGAGAACCGCGAGCTGAAAGCCAAGGTCACGCAAGAGGCCGAGCCGCAGTTGGCCCCCGGCGGCTTCTTCGCCAGCAACACATCCACCCTGCCCATCAGCGGCTTGGCGACCGCCAGCAGCAAGCCCGAGAAGTTCATCGGCATCCACTTCTTCAGCCCCGTGGACAAAATGAAGCTCGTTGAAATCATCCGGGGCAAGCAGACGGATGATGAGACCGTCGCCCGCGCATTCGACTACGTGCAGGCCCTGGGCAAAGTGCCCATCGTGGTCAACGATTCACGCGGCTTCTACACCAGCCGCACCTTCGGCACCTTCGTCATGGAAGGCGCGGCCATGCTGGGCGAAGGCATCCCGGCAGCAGTGATCGAAAACGCCGCCATGCAGGCAGGCCTGCCCGTGGGGCCGCTGGCAGTGCTGGACGAAACCGCGCTCACCCTCAGCGTGCACGTCATGGAGCAGACCCGCGCCGACTACGCGGCAGAGGGCAAGACCTACGCCGCCACACCCGGCGAGCTGCTGGTCGAGCGCATGGTCAAGGAGCTGAACCGCCCCGGCCGCGCCGGTGGCGGTGGCTTCTACGACTACCCCGCCGGTGCCAAGAAGCACCTGTGGCCCGAACTGCGCACGCTGTTCGAGAAGCCCGACGCACCGTGGAGCGTGCAGGATATCCAGGACCGCCTGCTCTACCGCCAGGCCGTGGAAACGGCCCGCTGCCTCGCCGAAGGCGTGCTCACCAGCACGCACGACGCCAACATCGGCTCCATCTTCGGCATCGGCTTCCCGGCCTGGACGGGCGGGGCCATGCAGTTCATCTACGGCATGGGGGTGGACGACTTCCTGCGCCGGACGGATGAACTTGCTGCCCAGCACGGCGCGGGCTTTGCGGTGGATGAGAAGGTGCGCGAGGTGATCGAGAAGTTCCGGCCTGTGTATTGAGCTTGCGCCTGCGTGGCTCAGAACCCGACACGAGGCACGCAGGCAGAAACTTCACTACTGAATTGGTAGCTGCTAGCGCTTAACTGGCAAGCGCCAAAGGCCAAAAACACCTCAAAACCTGAATAACCGTCACACCCTCTGCCGCAGTTGCAGGCACACAGTGTTCACCCACTCCAACTGCTTGGCCTGGCTGCGGGGCAAAGGGTGGAGATAAGCCCCGTCATGCCGCTGCATGCCGCAGCACCGGCCCGCTGTTCGCAAGGACTCCAGCGCTATTTCGGTCAACGGTGCCAGCCGGGGATGCACGCCCCAGGCCAACACCACGGGCGCTCCGTGCTGGCGCTGCAATTCGCTCGCCAATTCGGTTCGGCGTGCTGGCATGAAGATGGAATGGGCCACATTGCCCCATGCAGGGTAGTCGCGCACAAACGCGCTGCTTTTGGGTTCGTGCAGATCCGACAGGTTGATGAGACGCACGTGCTCCCATCCCATGCGGGCCATGACGCGCATGACTTGGTATTGCGTCGTGTCGGGATGCGCTGGTACCAGGCGTTTGGGGCGGCTGGTGGGCAAGCGGCCTGCCCAGCCGTCTTCCCGCAGGGGACGCGACGAACCGGGGTTCATCATCACCACAACCGCATCGGGCAGGCCGCGCTGGGCGTCGGTTCTTTCTGCGGCCCGTTCGTGCGAGAGCAGTTCCAGCACACTGCGGCAGCGCCTGCCCTGGGGCAGCTCGTAGAAATGGCCCAGGGCGGTGAAGCGCTCCCTGAGCTGGTGTGCTGCGAGAAACAGGATCAAGCGTCTTTCAATCCCAGCATCGCCCGCGCTTCGCTAGCGGTAGCCACCTCGCGCCCCGCGTTGCGTGCACAACGCGCCAACTGCTCGATGAGCGGGCCGTTCGACGTGGCCTTGCTGCCGTCGGGCAGATAGAACGTGTCTTCCAGCCCCGTGCGCAGGTGCCCGCCCAGTTCTGCCACGCGCTGGTGCACGGGCCAGATTTCGCTGCGGCCGATCACGGTGGCTTGCCAGGGGGCGTCCTTGATCTTCAGCTTGAGCAGGATGGGCAGCAGATCGACATCGGCGGGCATGCCCGATTCAACACCCATCACGAAGTTGTATTCGGGCAGCCCCGCCGTGTACATGCCCGTCTGCACGTACATCTCCACACAGCGCACGATGCCCACGTCGAAGCATTCGAACTCGGGCAGCGTGCCTGTCTCCAGCATCACGTCGATGAAGTCCTGCACCTTGGCGGGCTGGTTGTCGAACAGCATGGGCGGCCAGGCCCAGGTGCCGTTGCTGCGCACCTTCAGGTAGTTGAGCGAGCCAGCGTTGCACGCCGCCATTTCGGGCCGCGTGGCGCGCAGGCAGTCGAGCGGGCCTTGGTAGTGGGGGCCGACGACGCCCGTGGTCTGGTTGATGATGAGGCCGGGGCAGGCCTCGCGCATGGCCTGCACGCAGTCGCGGGCGACTTGCGGATCCCAACTGGGCAAGTGGCCCTTGCCGGGTTCCTGGCTGCGGAAGTGGACGTGGACGACCGATGCGCCTGCATCCACGGCTCGGCGGGCCTCGCGGGCGAGGTCGTCGGGGGTGACGGGCACGTGGTGCTGCGCGGGGTCGGTCAGCACACCGGTGATGGCGCAGGTGAGGATGGCTTTGTTGCTGTGGTTGCTGTGTTGCATGGTCAGACTCCCAACTGGCGTGCCGCCAGGTCTTTCATGATTTCTTCCGCGCCGCCGCCGATCATCATGACCTTGACTTCGCGGTAGATGCGTTCGCTGACGGTGCCGCGCATGAAGCCCATGCCGCCCAGGATTTGCACGGCCTGGTCGGCGCAGAACTGCATGGTTTGCGTGGCGTGGTTTTTCAGCAGGCAGATGTGCGCGACCCATTCCGCGCCGGTGTGGCCCGCGTCGGCCTGCGCGGCCACGGCCTCGCACCATGCGGCTGTCGATTGGATTCGCATCTGCATGTCCATGAGCTTGTGGCGGATGACCTGGTGCTCCACCAGCGCCGCGCCAAAGGTCTTGCGCTGGCGCGCCCAGGCCAGGGCCTCGTCGTAGCACGCTTCGGCAAAGCCCAGGGCCGATGCGGCGAGGCCGAAGCGCTCGGCGTTGAAGTTGCTCATGATGATGCGAAAGCCCGCGCCTTCTTCGCCCAGCAGGTAGCGGGCGGGCACGCGCACGTTGTCGAAGCGCAGGTGGGCGGTGTCGGAGCAGAGCCAGCCCATCTTGTCGAGCCTGCTGCGCGACAGGCCCGCGCTACTGCCGGGGACAAGCAGCATGGAGATGCCGCCTGCGCCCTTCGTGCCTGCCTCGCCCGTGCGAACAGCGACCGTGATCCAGTCGGCGCGCATGCCGGATGTGATGAACACTTTTTCGCCATTGACCACATACTCATCGCCCTCGCGCCGTGCGGTGGTTTTGAGTTGCGCCACGTCCGAGCCGCCGCCGGGTTCTGTAATCGCCAGCGCCGCGATCTGCTCGCCCGCCAGCACGGGCGGCACGACCTCAGCGCGCACGGCCTCGCTGCCGTAAGCCACCACGGGCGGCAGGCCGATGTTGTGCGAGAACAGGCTGGCCAGCACGCCGCCGCTCGCGCCGTGGCGGCTGAGGGCGCGCCACAGCGGCAGGCGCAGTGCGTAGCTGGCGGGCGTGCCGCCGTATGGCTCGGGGTAGCCCACGCCGAGCAGGCCCAGGTCGGCGGCGCGGCGGTAGAGCGAGCGCGGGAACTCGCCCGCTGCGTCCCACGCATCCACGTGGGGCGCGATTTCCGCGCGGGCGAAGCGGGTGACGGTGTCGGTGAGGGCGGTGCTTTCTTCGGTGTCGCTCATGCAGAGGCTCCTGGTGGTTCAAAGCGCGCCAGCACCTGGCCGGGGGATACCTGCTGGCCCACGGCGACAAGCACCTCGGCCACGGTGGCGGCGGACGGGCAGGACAAGCTGTGTTCGAGCTTCATGGATTCGATGACGGCCACGGTGTCGCCCTTTGCCAGCGCCTGGCCTGGGGCGGCGGGCAAGGCGACGACGCGGCCATTGAAGGGTGCCCGCAGTTCACTCGCGCCGCCCGCGTCGCCTGCGCGTGCTGCGGGTTCCCAGGATGCGTCTTCCACCCAGCCGTCCACCGCGCCTGCCTGCCAGTGCCAGCGCAGGCGGCCTACGGGGACGGCGCGCACGCCGTGCTGGGGCAGTTGCACGGTGGTGGCTGTGTCGCCGTGTTCCACCTGCAAGCGCCCGGCCCCAAGTTCGCGCACGGAGACGGCATGCACCTCGCCCTGGTGGCGCAGGCGCAGCGGGCGGGCCAGGGGGCAAGGGAGGTTGGAGTTTGAAGGGAAAATGGCCTCTAGCGCAGATGGGACAAGCGCTAGCAGCTCACTTTTTGATAGCACATCCTGCAAACCTGCTGCGTGCTCGGCCAGGAAGGGCACCAGCGCTTGGCCGCTGGCGAACACCGGGTGCGCAAGGCATGCCGCAAGAAAGGCGCGGTTGGTGGGCAGGCCCAGCACGCTCATGGACTGCAACGCACGCCGCAGCGCGGCGATGGCCTCGGCGCGCGTGGGGGCGTGGGCGATGAGCTTGCCCAGCATAGCGTCGTAGTGGGGCGAGACTTCGCCGCCCTCTTCCAGCGCGTGGTCGAAGCGCAGCGCTCCCAGCGCAAAGGCGGTTGCGGGCGGCGCGCTGAAGTGCAGCACGCAGCCCGTGTGGGGGCGGAAATGCGTGTCCTCGGCGCACAGGCGCACCTCGATGGCGTGGCCTTGCAGCGCAACTTGCGACTGCGCCAGGGGCAGCGGCTCGCCGCGTGCAATGCGGATTTGCCATTCCACCAAATCCAGGCCCGTCAAGGCCTCGGTGACGGGGTGCTCCACCTGCAGGCGGGTGTTCATCTCCATCAGGTAGAAGTCGCCGCCATCGAGCAGAAACTCCACCGTGCCCGCGCCCACATAGCCTGCCGCCTGCGCCAATGCCACGGCGCATGCGCCCATGCGTTCGCGCATCGCCACATCGACTGCCGGGCTGGGCGATTCCTCGACGAGCTTTTGGTGGCGGCGCTGCACCGAGCAGTCACGCTCGCCCAGGTGGATGCAGGCACCGTGCGCGTCGGCAAAGATTTGCACTTCCACATGGCGCGGTTGCAGCAAGGCGCGTTCAATCAGCAGGTCGCCGCAGCCAAAGCCCGCGAGTGCTTCCGACCGGGCGCTGGCGAGCGCGGCGGGCAACTGCGCGGCGTCGGTGACGAGCCGCATGCCACGCCCACCGCCGCCCGCCACAGCCTTGACCATGGCGGGGAAGCCGATGCGAGCGGCCTCTTGCGCAAAGCGCTCGTCGCTCTGGTCGTCGCCCGCATAGCCGGGCAGGCAGGGCACGCTGTGCGCCTGGGCCAGCGCCTTCGCGCCTGCCTTGCTGCCCAGGGCGCGGATGGCTGAAGGGGGCGGGCCGATCCAGGTCAGGCCCGCATCGACGACGGCCTGGGCAAAGTCGGCGTTTTCGCTCAGAAAGCCGTAGCCGGGGTGGACGGCATCGGCCCCTGTGGCACGAGCTGCGGCCAGCAGTTTGTCGATGCGCAAGTAGCTGTCAGCGCTGGCCGATCCGCCCAGCGCGACGGCCTGCGTGGCTTCGCGCACGTGCAGGGCGTTGGCGTCGGGGTCGGGGTCGGAATAAACGGCCACGGTGTCGATGCCCATGCGGTCGGCGGTGCGGATGATCCGCCGGGCGATTTCGCCGCGATTGGCGATCAGTATTTTTTTCATGCCTTGGCACTCCACGGCGGCGCGCGCCGGGCAGAAAACGCGGCCAGCCCCTGCGGCGCTTCGGTGCCGCGCAGGGCCTGGGCAAAGGCCAGCGCCGCATCGTCGAGCAGCGCGGGCAAGGGGGTTTCCGACGCGGCCAGCAGCAGGCGCTTGGTGGCGGCCACGGCCTGCGGTGCCGCAGCGGCGTGAACAGCGATGGCGCTTTGTACGGCGGCATCCATATCGCCTTCGATCACCTCGTCCACCAGGCCCGCGCTTTGGGCTTGGGCAGCATTCAACCGCTCACCCGTCAGCAGATAACGCCGCGCAGGGGCCGCGCCCATGCGCCGCACCACGAAGGGCGCGATCTGCGCGGGCACGATGCCCAGCGTGACCTCGGGCATGCCGAACTGCGCGCCCGCGTGCGCCAGCACCCGGTCGGCGCAGCACACCAGGCCGATGCCGCCGCCCATGGCCGCGCCTTCCACGGCCACGATGAGCCATTGCGGCAGCGCGCACAGGGCTTGCAGCAGCGCGCCGAACTGGCGGTTCACGGGAATGAGCGGGTCGGCCTCGCCAGCGGCCAAGGGCTGCCCGATGGTCTTGGCAAAGCCGCCCAGGCTGCCGCCCGCGCAGAAGTGCCCGCCCGCGCCGCGCAGCACCACGCCGCGCAAATCGGTATCGCTCTGGGCGCGCTCGCATGCCGCGAACAGGGCATCCACCAGGGCCTCGGACAGCGCATTGCGGCTTTGGGGGTCGTTGAGCGTCCAGGTCTCCACGCAGCCGCTGGCGAGCGGTGCGCGGGTAATCAGCAGCGCGTCCGTCATGGCGCGCGCTTTGCAATGCCCATCAGTTTGGACAGGATGCCGAGCATCACCTCATCCGCCCCGCCGCCGATAGAGGCCAGCCGCCCGTCGCGGTACAGGCGCGAGACCTTGTTCTCCAGCGTAAAGCCCATGCCGCCCCAGAACTGCAGGCAGGTGTCGGGCACCAGCCGGTTCAGCCGCCCGGCCTTCAACTTCGCCATGCTCGCCAGTTCCAAAACATCCTGCCCGTTCACATACAGATCGCAGGCGCGGTAGGTCAGCGCGCGCAGGGCCTCGACCTCGGTCTTGAGTTCGGCCAGCTTGAACTGCACCCACTGCTGGTCGGCCAGAGTCGCGCCAAAGAGCTTGCGGTCTTGCGCATAGTCGATCGTCCACTGGATGCAGTTGGTCAGCGATTCGAGCGTGCTGGCCGCAGCCCACAGGCGCTCTTCCTGGAACTGCTGCATCTGGTAGATAAAGCCCTGCCCTTCCGCGCCGATGCGGTAGCGCTGGGGCACGCGCACTTCGTCGAAGTAGATCAGGCCCGTGTCGCTGCTGTTCATGCCGATCTTGCGGATCTTTTGCGCGACCTCGATGCCGGGGCGCAGCTTGCCGTTTTCCCGCATGGGCACCATGACGAGGCTCTTGTTCTTGTGGACAGGGCCTTCGCCCGTGTTGACCAGCATGCACATCCAGTCGGCTTGCAGGCTGTTGGTGATCCACATCTTCTGGCCGGTGATGACATAGTCGTCGCCATCCTTGCGCGCCACGCTCTTGATGCCGGATACGTCGCTGCCCGCTGCCGGTTCGCTCACGCCGATGCAGCCCACCATGTCGCCCGCAATCGCCGGGGCCAGGAACTCGCGCCGCAGTTCGTCGCTGCCGTAACGCGCCAGCGCGGGCGTGCACATGTCCGTCTGCACCCCAATCGCCATGGGCACGCCGCCGCAGTGGATGTGGCCCAGGGTCTCGGCCATCGCCAGGCTGTAGGAATAGTCCAGGCCCGCGCCGCCGTATTCCTCGGGCTTGCACAGGCCGAGCAGGCCCAGTTGGCCCATTTTTTTGAACACCTCGTGCGCGGGGAAGATTTCGGCCGCTTCCCATTCATCGACGTGGGGGTTGATCTCCTCGTCGATAAAGCGTTTGAGGGTCTTTTGAATCTCGCGGTGCTCGTGCGTGAATTGCATGATTTTGTCTCCTGTGTTTTTTATCTACATTCGCGCCACGCCGAACTGCATGGGCCGCGCCGTGCGCGCCGCGCCTTCGGCAATCGTGTCCAGGCAGAAGGCCAGCACGGCCCGCGTGTCGCGGGGGTCGATCACGCCGTCGTCCAGCAGCATGCCGCTGGTGTAGAACGCATCGGCCTGGGCCTCGAACATGGCGACGATCTTGTCGAACTGGGCCTGCGATTCGGCGGGGTCGGGCGTGATGCCTTTGCGGGCGAGCGCGGCCTCGGTCACGATCTGCATGGTGCGGGCGGCCTGCTCGCCGCCCATGACCGCAGTTTTGGCACCCGGCCAGCTGAACAGGAAACGCGGCGCATAGCCGCGCCCGCACATGCCGTAGTTGCCCGCGCCAAAGCTCGCGCCGCACTGGATGGTGATCTGCGGCACGGTGGCGTTGGTCACGGCCTGGATCATCTTGCTGCCGTGCTTGATCATCCCGCCCTGCTCGCTGTCCTTGCCCACCATGTAGCCGGTGGTGTTTTGCAGATAGACGATGGGGTGGCCGAGCTGGCACATCCACTGGATGAAGTGCGTGGCCTTGTTCGCGCCCGCCACGTCGATGGGGCCGTTGTTGGTGATGAAACCCACGGCGTGGCCCTGGATGCGGCCCTGCGCGCAGACGGTGGCCGCGCCGTAGCGGGGTTTGAATTCGAGCAGTTCCGATGCGTCCACGACGCGGGCGATGACCTCGCGCATGTCCACGGGCTGGCGCAGGTCTTCAGAGATCAGGGCCAGCAGGTCGTCGGCGGGTAATGCGGGTTCCAAAGTCGCGCTGCGGCCTTGCGCGGCCCAGCCCGTGTTGGCGACGACGGCGCGGGCGATGCCGATGGCCTCGCGATCGTCCAACGCAAGGTATTCGCCCAGGCCGGAGACGGCGGTGTGCATCTCCGCGCCGCCCAGTTCTTCCTCGGTGGCGATCTCGCCGGTGGCGGCCTTGAGCAGCGGCGGCCCGGCCAGGAAGGCACGCGAGCGGCCCTGCACCATGATGACCACGTCCGACAGCCCCGGCATGTACGCCCCGCCCGCCGTGCCCGAGCCGTGCTGGATGGTGATGACGGGGATGCCCGCCGCCGACAGCCGCGCCAGGTTGCGGAACAGGCTGCCGCCATGCACGAAACCCTCGACCCGGTAGCGCATCAGGTTGGCGCCCGCGCTCTCCACCAGGTGAACGAAGGGCAGGCGCTCGCGCAGCGCGATCTCCTGCACGCGCAGGATTTTTTCCAGGCCCATGGGCTGGATGGCGCCGGCCTCGATGCCGGAGTCGCTCGCCACCACCATGCAGCGCACGCCGCTGACGAAGCCGATGCCCGCGATGGTGCCGCCGCCGGGCACCGATCTGGCCGGGTCCTTCACGTCCTGCAGGTAGCCCGCCAGCGTGCACAGCGGCAGCCAGGGCGCGCCCGCGTCCAGCAGCAGCGCCACGCGCTGGCGCGGCAGCAGTTGGCCGCGCTTTTCGAACTGGGGCAGCGAGCGGGCCGAGGCGGCGGCGGCGCGGTCTTCCAGCGCGCGCAGGGCGTCGAGCCGTACCGTGAGCGCGGCGCGGCGCTTTTGCGCGTCGGGGCTGCCGGGGTTGAAGCGCGAAGCGAAGGCGGCGGTCATGCGGAATCCTTGGGCGTCTCGGCCGACGCGAACACGCGCGGCACCTGCGCGCGGTGAAAGCCCGCGTACGGCCGCACCGCGGCGCGCTGCTGGGTGGCGGCATCGGGCACGCGCATCGGCCAGCCCATGCGCACCTGGGGCCGCGCGCCGTCCACGCGCAGCGTGCTGCCGCTGATGAAGCTGGCGGCCGGGCTGAGCAGGAAGGCGATGGCGGCGGACACCTCGGCCTCGTTGCCGAAGCGGCCCAGCGGCACCGTCTGCGGCATGGAGCGCAGCATGTGGGCGGCGGCGGGCGGATAGTTGTCCATGCCGCTCGATGCGATGTAGCCGGGCGCCACGGCGTTCACGCGCACGCCGCTGCAGGCCCATTCGAGCGCGGCGGTTTCGGTGAAGCTGGCCATGCCCGCGCGCGCCGCGCCGCTGTGCCCCATGCCGGGCATGGAGCCCCACATGTCGGCCACGATGTTCACGATGGCGCCGCCGTGGGCGGCCATCCACTGCCGGTAACACTCGCGCGCCATCAGGAAGCCGCCGGTGAGGTTGGTGTGGAGCACCGCCTCCCAGCCCTTGGCGCTGATGGATTCGAGCGTGGCCATGAACTGGCCGCCCGCGTTGTTCACCAGGCCGTCGATGCGCCCCTGCGCGGCCAGCACCTGCTGCACCAGCAGGGCCACGGCGTCTTCGGAGCGGATGTCGCAGGCATGCCAGGACGCGCGGCCGCCATCGGCCAGGATCTCGGCCTGCACGGCCTGCAGCTTTTCGGCCTTGCGGCCCACCAGCACGGCGTGCGCGCCCAGGCGCGACAGCTCGTGCGCCGCGCAGCGGCCGATGCCGGAGCCGCCGCCGGTGACGATGACGACCTGCCCGTCGAACAGGTTCGGGGCAAAGATGGATTGGTAGGGCATGGGAATCAGACGGTGCGGATGAAAAGGGCCAGGGCCTCGCCGGTCAGCTCGTCGAGCGACTTGCCCTTCCTGGGCGCGAACCACTGCACGGCCCAGTTGAGCGCCCCGAAGATGAAGAGCCGCGCCACGCCCGGCTCGGCCTGCAGCGCGCCCTGGGCGGCCAGCGCCTGCAGCGTGGGCATCCAGGCGGCCTCGTAGGCGTCTTTCAGGCGGGAGATGTTCTTGCGCTGCGCGGGCGTGAGCGAGCGCCACTCGTACAGCATCACGGGGATGAAGCCGCTGCGCGGCCCGAGCAGGACCTCGAAATGGTGGCGGATGAGCACGCGCAGGCAGTCGCGCGGCGCGGCATCGGCAGGCAGCCCGGCCAGGGCCTGCTGCTGGCTCTGCACGGCGGTGGCCATGCCTTCGTTCATGACGGCGAAGAGCAGCGCGCTCTTGCTTTCGAAGTGGTAGAAGGGCGAGCCGCTGTGCATGCCCACGGCGGCGGCGATGTCGCGCGTGCTGGTGGCCGCGAAGCCCTTGGTGAGGAAGAGCTTGGCGGCGGTGTCCATGAGCTTGCGGCGGCGGTTGCCGTCGTCCAGCTCTTCGGCGGTCTTACGGGGGCGGCCTCGGGGGCGGCGCACGGGGGCTTGGTCCATGCGCCCGACGATAGCAAAGCCGGGTATTTTTAGCAAGCAAGTGCTTTGCAAAAATACCCGGACGAAAGTCCTATAAAAAAGATAGCTGCCAGCACTTGCCCTGCAATGTTTTCAGATAGAAAAATATCTGAAAACCTTACCAATCAAGCGCTGGCAGCTCCTGTTTTTATACCTTGCTGAAATCCGGCTTCCTCTTCTCCATGAACGCCGAGAACGCCTCGCGGGCCGCGGGCTCGCGCAGCATGCGCCCGAAGCTCACGCCCTCTTCCGCGATCACGTCCAGCACCTTGGCGGTCTGCCCGCCCTTCATCAGCCGCTTGGTCTCGATCAGCGACGACAGCGGCTTGGCCGCGAGCTTTTTCGCCTGCGCCTGGGCGTACGCATTGCACTCGGTGGGCGGCACCACGCGGTTGACCAGGCCCACCTCCAGCGCGGCCTCGGCCATGAAGGGCTCGCCCAGCAGCAGCGCCTCGGCCGCGCGGTGGTAGCCCAGCATCTGCGGCACGAGCAGGCTCGACGCAGCCTCGGGGCACAGGCCCAGGTTCACGAAAGGCATGGAGAACGCCGCGTTGTCGCCCGCGTAGACCAGGTCGCAGTGGAACAGCAGCGTGGTGCCGATGCCCACGGCCGGGCCGCAGACGGCGGCGATGAGGGGCTTGGGGAAGGTGGCGATGCCGCGCAGGAAGCGGAACACCGGCGAGTCCTGCGTGGCAGGCGGCTGCTGCAAAAAGTCGCCGATGTCGTTGCCCGCGCTGAAGATGGCCACGTCGCCCTGGAACACCACCACGCGCACGCCGGCGTCGGCCTGCGCGGCCTCCAGCGCGTCGGCCATGGCGGCGTACATGGCGGCGGTGATGGAGTTCTTCTTGTCCGCGCGGTTGAAGGTGATGGTGGCCACGCCGGCTTCGGTGTGGACGAGGATGTCTTGCGTCATGGTGGTCGTCATTCCTTGTAATACACGATCTGGTGGCTGGTGGCGAGCAGGGTGCCCGCCTCGTTCCAGAGCTGCGCGGTCTGGTCGAAGAAGCCGTTGCGGAACTCCTGCCCGCGCGCCTGGCCCAGCAGGTAGCCGGTGCCGGTGGCCTGCAGTTGGGCCGTGCTGGCGTGGAAGTACACGGTGATCGACACCGTGCCCGCGGGCACGCGGCGCGCGCGGCGCAGCCACACGCGGGGGAAGAACACGTCGGCCAGCGCAGCCAGGGCGCAGAAGTCCAGCGGGCGCGGCGGCGCGTCGCGCATCCAGAGCTGGGTCAGGCTGTGGTCGCCGCTGCCGTCCCAGGCCTGAGGGATCAGGCCGGCGATGGGGCGCATCTCGTAGCGGTTGAGCCATTCCACGCCGCCCTGGGGCGGGATGGACTGGTGCTGCGCGGGCGGCTGCACCGGGGGCATGGGCACGTCGCCCACGCTCCAGGTCTCGCGGCGCACGGCGGTGACGGCCGTGGCGGTGGTCGTCACCACGGGCGCGCCTTCGGCGTCGGGCTGCAGGATGGACAGCGTCCAGTGCTGCGTGGAGCGGTTGGTGCGCACCGGCGTGGCCTGCACCGTGAATGGACCTTCGGCGAGCGCCCCCGCGTAGTTCACCGTGAGCGAGAGCGGCTCGCCCAGGCGGTCGGGGTGCTGCATCACGGCCTGCAGCAGCGTGGCGGCGGTGACGCCGCCGAACGGCCCCACCATGTTCCAGTAGCCCGGGTGCGTGCGGCCTTCGTACTGGCCAGGGTCGGAGGAGGACGCAAGCTGCAGCGCCTCGTCCAGCGGATGGGTTGCAGAGGAAGATGAAGAAGAAGTCATGCCGCGAGTGTGCCGTCAAACGGCGGCGCGGGCGGTCGTACCGGCGACGGGGGCGGCCCCCAGGCTCTCCAGCATGGCGGCGGCGCGCGGCCACAGGCTGGCCTGGAACTGCTCGCGGAAGAAGCCGAAGTGCCCGATGCGCCGCGCCTTCACGTCGCCCGGCGTGATGCTTTCCACGCGCCGCTCGGCGTTGGCGTACAGGTTGACGAGGTTGTGCGTGCCGCGCAGCGTCATCAGCTCGTCGTCGGCCATGGACCAGGCCAGCACCGGGAACCGCACGGCGCCGTAGCTCTGCGCCACGGTCGGGCCTTCGGCGCCCACGCTGTAGCGCGGGTCGAGGCACCAGCGGCGCCACTGCAGGATCACCCCCGCCGGCAGGTCGCCCACCTTCCTGAGCGTGCGCCCCGGAAAGTAGCCGCACAGCCGCGTGGCCAGCGGCACCAGCACCCACCAGAAGTACGGGACGATGCGCTTGAGCTGCGGCGCGTTGTCGCGCCAGTAGCCGCTGCCCGCCGCCACGCTGAGCAGGCCGTCGACCTGCTCGGGCTTTTGCAAGAGGCCCGGCAGCTGCGCGCCCAGGCTGTGGCCCAGCAGGTACAGCGGCCGGGCAGGCAGCACGGCCTTGGCGGCGGAGATCACGGCCTCGTAGTCGCGCGCCCAGTCGAACAGGTCGGCCTTCACGGCGCGCATGGGGCCCTGCAGCGAATCGCCGTGGCCCCGATAGTCGAAGGTGGTGACGCGAAAGCCCTGCCCCGCCAGCCAGAGCGCGAAGGGCTCGTAGAACGACTGCCGCACGCCCATGGCGCCGCCGATGACGACGCTGGCGCGGGCCGCGCCGCCGGGTTCATAGACGCGCAGCGCCAGGGGCACCGCGCCATCCACCTGCAAAGTCTGCTGGTCCATGCCTAGTCTCCTGGTCCACGCCGGTCTGCGCCGGCTTGAAGAATCAACAACAGGGTTGTGTTTACAGAGCCTCGAAGATGCCTGCAGCACCTTGGCCCATGCCCACGCACATCGTGACCATGCCGTACTTGAGCTTGTTGCGGCGCAGCGCGTGCACCACGGTGGCCGAGCGGATGGCGCCCGTGGCGCCCAGCGGGTGGCCCAGCGCGATGGCGCCGCCCATGGGGTTGACCTTGGCGGGGTCCATGCCCAGCGTGTTCATCACGGCCAGCGACTGGGCGGCGAACGCCTCGTTCAGCTCGAACCAGTCGATGTCCTGCTGCTGCAGCCCCGCGTAGCGCAGCGCGGCGGGGATGGCCTCGATGGGGCCGATGCCCATGATGTGCGGCGGCACGCCCTTGGAGGCGTAGCTCACGAAGCGCGCCAGCGGCGTGAGGCCGAAGCGCTTGACGGCGGCCTCGCTGGCCAGGATCAGCGCGCCCGAGCCGTCGCTGGTCTGGCTGCTGTTGCCGGCCGTCACGCTGCCGCGCGCGGCGAACACGGTCTTGAGCTTGCCCAGTCCTTCCAGGCTGGTGTCGGGGCGCGCGCCTTCGTCGAGGTTGACGGTGCGCGTCCTGGCCACGGACTCGCCCGTTTCCAGGTTGGCCGTGCGGTCGGTCACCTCGATGGGCGTGATCTCGTCGGCGAAGTAGCCGGCCTGCTGCGCGGCCAGGGCCTTCTGGTGCGAAGCGAGCGCGAAGGCGTCCTGCGCGTCGCGGCTCACCTTCCACTGCTGGGCCACCTTCTCGGCCGTGAGGCCCATGCCGTAGGCGATGCCCACGTCGCCGTCGCGCTCGAAAATCGAGGGCGACAGCGAGGGCGAGTTGCCCATCATGGGCACCATGCTCATGCTCTCCACGCCGGCGGCGATCATCACGTCGGCCTCGCCCACGCGGATGCGGTCGGCGGCCATCTGCACGGCCGACAGGCCGGAGGCGCAGAAGCGGTTCACGGTGATGCCGCCCACGCTGGTGGGCAGGCCCGCCAGCACGGCGCCGATGCGCGCCACGTTCAGGCCCTGCTGGGCCTCGGGGATGGCGCAGCCGCAGATGATGTCCTCGATGGCGGCGGGGTCCAGGCCGGGCGCCTGGGCCAGCGCGGCCTTGAGCGTGGTGGCCAGCAGGTCATCGGGGCGGGTGTTGCGGAAGTAGCCGCGGTGCGAGCGCCCGATGGGCGTGCGCGTGGCAGCGACGATGTAGGCTTCCTGGACTTGTTTGACAGCCATGGTGAAACTCCTTCACTTCAATTCTTGGCGGGGCGGCTGGAAGGAATCCAGGCCCACGTAAATGCACATTCGACCGGCTCCACGCCGGCTTCGTCGGTCACGGTGACCTTCACCTCGATCTCGCCCTTGTCGCCCGCCCGCATGGCCTCGCGCTGTTCGGCGCTGAGCGTGGCCACGGCCGTCAGGCCGCCTGTGGCGCGCTTCTTGAACGCCATGCTCAGCTCCTTGGCCAGCGGCAGGCAGTCGTCGCGCACGTTCATGCCCACGACCATGCCGGTGGCCGTCTCGGCCAGCAGGTTCATGGCCGAGGCGTGCACGCCGTGGATGTGGTTCTGCACGCGGCGCTCGTTGGCCAGGCGCACTTCCACACGCTCGGGCGTGAGCGAGACGAACTGCACGCCCGCCGTGCCGGTGAAGGGCACGGCCCGGCGCAGGATGACGTTCTGCACGAAGCCGCGCAGGAAGGCGGGGGCCTCGTCCAGCCGCATCAGCGAACGCTGCAGCCGGTTGGGGGCGTGGTGGTCCGTCATAGCGGCGGTCAGTTGCGCACCGGCTTGCCGGTGGAGAGCATGCCCAGGATGCGCTCCTGCGTCTTGGGGTGCTCGATGAGCGCGCAGAACGCCTTGCGTTCCAGCGTCATCAGGTACTCCTCGCTCACCAGCGTGCCCGCGTCCACGTCGCCGCCGCAGACCACTTCGGCGATCAGGCTGGCGATGTGGAAGTCGTGTTGGCTGATGAAGCCGCCGTCCTTCATGTTGACCAGTGAGCCCTTGATGGTGGCGATGCCGCTGCGCCCCGCCACGGGGAACAGGCGCTTGTGCGGCGCGCGCCAGCCGCCGTTGGCCAGGGCCTTGGCCTCGTTGAGGGCGGTGTAGAGCAGTTCGTCCTTGTGCGGCACGATCACGTCGCTGTCCAGCAGGTAGCCCAGCTTGCGCGATTCGAGCGCGCTGGTGCCCACCTTGGCCATGGCGGCGGCGGTGAAGCCTTCGGTCAGGAAGGGCAGGATGTCCTTGCCCGTGGAGGTGGCGGCGTTCTCGGCCGCGCGGCGGGCGATGTAGGTCAGGCCCCCGGCGCCGGGCACCAGGCCCACGCCGACTTCGACGAGGCCGATGTAGCTTTCCATGTGCGCCACGCGGCGGGCCGAGTGGACGGCCAGCTCGCACCCACCGCCCAGCGCCAGGCCGCGGATGGCCGAGACCACGGGCACGTTGGCGTAGCGGATGCGCAGCATGGTGTTCTGCAGTTCCTGCTCCGCGCCTTCGATGGCGCTCACGCCGGCGATCATGAAGGCGGGCAGCATGGCCTGCAGGTCGGCACCGGCGCTGAAGGGCTCGTCGCCGGACCAGATCACGACGCCTTGATAGTCCTTCTCGGCGATCTCCACCGCCTGGGCGAGGCCCTCGGCCACGTCGGGGCTGATGGCGTGCATCTTGGTCTTGATGCTGGCGATGACGATGTCATCGTCCAGCGTCCACAGGCGGATGGCGTCGTCCTCGTGCAGCGTCTTGCCGGCCGTCTTGTAGTCGGGCAGCGCCTCGCCCAGCAGTTTCTCGGGGAAATGCTGCTTGGCGTAGACAGGTAGAGCGCGGCGCGCGATGAATTTGTTGGCAGATGCGCTCCACGAACCTTGCGCGGTGTGCACGCCGCCGGCCTCGGCCACGGGGCCCTTGAAGACCCACTCGGGCAGTGGCGCGTTGCTGAGGGCCTTGCCCGCGTCGATGTCCTCCTGGATCATCTTCGCGACGTCGAGCCAGCCGGCTTCCTGCCACAGCTCGAAGGGGCCCTGCTTCATGCCGAAGCCCCAGCGCATGGCCTGGTCCACGTCGCGCGCGTTGTCGGCGATGGTGCCCAAGTGCACGGCGGCGTAGTGGAAGCTGTTGCGCAGGATGGCCCAGAGGAACCGGCCCTGCGCGCCCTCGGCATTGCGCAGCAGGCGCAGGCGTTCGGCGGCGGGCTTCTTGAGCATGCGGCCGTACACCTCGTCGGCCTTCTGGCCGCCGGGCACGTATTCCTCGCTCTCCAGGTCGAAGCGCAGCACGTCGCGGCCGACCTTCTTGTAGAAGCCGGCCTTGGCCTTCTGGCCCAGGTTGCCCAGCTCCAGCAGCTTCTTCAGCACGGCGGGCGTGCCGAAGCTTTCGTAGAACGGGTC